>MDTG01316196.1_pt1 | contig 13660 bp, 13 predicted proteins | sample 811421 | NCBI WGS metagenome assembly MDTG01 (sample SAMN05326645, study PRJNA326480) | marine metagenome | isolation source: seawater | place: Pacific Ocean: South East | collected 2011 | reverse complement strand
ATTTTAAAATCAATTGGTTTTTTACTTTTTAAACTAATTTCGTCGATCTTATATATGAAATCAGATATTTTGCCATAAGATCTATCAATTCTATTAATAATAAATTCAATAAGTTTTTTTTCTATAGAAATTTGACGATCAGAAAGATTTTTTAATATTAGTGCATACATTAAGTCATCACCAGGTTTTTCAATTTCTGATAAAATAAAATTATTTGATCTAGATTTAAGATCATTTAATTCAAATTTATAATCAACAATTGGCATTCTTGATGTAACTATCAAATACTTATTGTCCTGGTCCACAATATTAATTAGAGTAAACAATAAATTTTCATCAATTTTCTCATTTAAATTTTCAATTATAATGTTTTCATGAATTTTTATATTTCTAAGAAAATTATTTGTAATATCTTTTGCTTCAATTTTAATACCTTTGTATTTTTCTATAAAAATATTTATTAAATGAGTTTTGCCTGAAAATTTTTCACCTATTAAATTGATATATTTTTTTTCCCATTTTGGCCAACTATTCAAAAGTGAAAATGAATGCTGATTACTATTTGAAACATAAAAATCTTGATCTTTAAAATTTTGTTCGTAATCAAACTTTAGAATTTGTTGATTAAGATTTTTCATTTAAGACCCAAATTTTATTTTTAATTTGAAATTCATAATTATGATAATTCATTACATCTAAAAATTTATCAGGTGTTCCATTAAAAATAACTTTGTAAAAATTGTGCTTATTATCAAATTTATAAATATAAAAATTATAAATGAAATCCATATCTGAAAGAGTTTTCTCAAATTTATTTATTTTTATGTTATTTGTGTTGTTTATAGAAATATTTAAAGATAACTTGACAGACGTATTAATTTCATTTTGAGATTTCCAGAAATCTTCATAAACTAATTTTAAATTATCAATAAATTTATTTAAATCTTTATCATTATTAAAATCAATTTTATTAAAATTAAAATTTTTTAAATTATTTTTTTGACTGTATGAAATTTTACTAAATACTCTTATTTTTTGATTATTTTTAAATACAATCATAATTATATAATCCTCAATATTATACTTATCTGTAATATCTCTAAAATTATAGCTTTCTAAATTTTCAATATTTTTTTTTATTAAATTAAAATCCTCAAGATCTTGAGTAGGTAATACATAATTTAATAGACTATATTTTTTAATATTTAAGTTCCAATTGTTAAACAATTTATTTTCTGAAAATATTGAAACTTGATTTTTATTTTGATCTACAAAAACTGGTATAAATAAAAAATTTTTTTTTAAAGGTAAAGAAGGAAATATATTTTTTGCCTCTAATAAATCAAATATATTTTTTTTATTAAAAGATACATTTAATTTTAGATAATAAATTTCATCAACAAATTTTTCTTCTTTAATCGAAAAAGTTTCAATCATACCTTTTATTTTTTTGATCGAGGTATTTTTCAATTTTGTTTGGTCTTTACTTTGGACAATTGATAAAATCAGTTCATTAAATGCTTCCGTGAATCCCCTGTCTATAATTTCATCTTTGTTAAAGTTTATTTCAAAAGGGGTCGATATTTCAACATCATTGATAGAAAATGTCTTTGCTTGACTATTTCCTGTGGAAAAAAAAATATTTAATAAAGCAAGAAATAAAAAAAAATTATATAAGTTCTGTAATTTAGTAAATTGAATAATAAATTTCATAAATCATATTAATGAATAAAAAAAAAATTACCTATAAAAAAAGTGGAGTTAATATTTTAGCAGCCGATAAATTTATTAATTTCATTTCAACAGTTTCATCAAAAAAAAAAGGCAAAAAAAAGTTTTCTAATATTGGGGGTTTTGGCTCAATAACAGCCATACCAAACAATATAAAACAACCAAGAATAGTGGCTTCTACTGACGGTGTTGGAACAAAAATTGAAATTGCCAATCTTTTAAATAAATTCGATACAATCGGAATTGATTTAGTTGCAATGAGCGTGAATGATTTAATTGTTCAAGGAGCAAAGCCTCTACTTTTCTTAGATTATATATCAATAAACAAAATAAATTTAACAAAACTAAAATCGATTATCAAAGGTGTGCTCAAAGGTTGCAAACAATCAGAATGTGAGCTTGTAGGTGGTGAAACTGCTGAAATGCCTGATACTTATGAAAAAGGTAAATTTGATATTGCTGGTTTTGCTGTTGGAATTGTCGAAAAAAACAAAATTTTAAATCAAAATAAAATTAAAAAAAATAATCTTATACTAGCAGTTCCTTCTAATGGTTTGCATTCAAACGGTTATTCACTTGTAAGATATTTAATCAATCAAAAAAAAATAAAAATTAATAAAAATAAATTTTTAAAATCTGAACTTTTAAAACCTACAAAGATATATGTTAAAGAAATAATGAATTTAATAAATAAAGATTTAATTAATGGTTGTGCAAATATTACTGGTGGGGGATTATCTGATAATATTAAAAGAGTTATACCTGATAAACTAACAGCTGACATTGACTTATCCCAAATTAAAACTTCAAAAATATTTAAATGGCTGAAAAATAAAGGAGTCTCTGATAAAGAAATGCTTAACACGTTTAATTGTGGTGTTGGTTTCTGTATAATTATAGAAGGTAAAAATTTAAATAGAGTAAATAAATATTTTTCAAAACAATATCAGCCTTATGTTATTGGAAAAGTCTCAATAGGTAAAAAAAAAGTTAATCTTAATGGTTCTATCAATTGGTTATAAAAAAATTAGAACTGCTGTATTTATATCAGGCACTGGAAGTAATTTAAAATCTTTAATTAAATTTTCCAAAACTAAGAAATCTCCTATATCAATTGACTTTATTATTTCAAACAATTCTAAAGCAAAAGGTTTACGCTATGCTAAGTTGTTTAAAATTAATAAAAGAGTATTTAATTTTAAAGATAAAAATTTGATTGAAAAAAAATTACTTTCTATTTTTAAAAAAAATAAAATCAATCTTATTTGTCTTGCTGGGTTTATGAAAATTTTATCAAAAAAATTTATTAAAAACTTTAATGGAAAAATTTTGAATATACACCCTTCGTTACTACCTAAATATAAGGGATTAAATACACACAAAAGAGTATTAAATAATAAAGAAAAATATTCTGGATGTACTGTTCATTTTGTAAATTCTAGATTAGATTCTGGAAGAGTAATTTTACAAAAGAAAGTTAAAGTTGCAAGAAATGAAACTGAAACTTCTCTAGCTAAAAAAATTTTAGTTCAAGAGCATAAACTTTATCCAAAAGCTATAATGAAAATCTTTAATCTTTAAAGAAAAAATCTATTTCAATTTTAGCATTTTCTATACTATCAGATCCATGTACTGAATTTTTATCAATTGAAATTCCATATTTTTTTCTAATAGTTCCATCTTCTGCGTCTTTTGGATTAGTAGCACCCATTAACTTTCTATTGTCTAAAACTGCATTCTCCTTCTCCAGAACCATAACAACTATTGGACCTGATGAAAGATAACTGCATAAATCGTTGTAAAATGGCTTAGTTTCGTGAACTCTATAAAATTTTTCAGCTTCAGTTTTTTCTAGTTGAATTTTTTTTTCTTTTAAAATTAAAAAACTGTTTTTTTTAAACATCGCTTTAATATCAGTTTCAAGGTTTCTTTCTACTGCATCTGGTTTGATAATTGATAAAGTTTGTTCTACATTATTCATAATTATCCTCTATTAGTTTGTTTAATAATCTCACACCGTAACCGGTGGCACCACCTGAGTTTAAAGCACCTCCATATTTTGAAAAAGCCATTCCAGCTATATCCAGGTGAGCCCAGGGTGTTTTGTTTAAAATAAATCTTTGTAAAAATTGAGCAGCAGTTGTGGAACCAGCTCCACCAACATAATTAATATTTTGCATATCAGCGTTTTTGGAATCAATTAATTTGTCAAAATTTTTATTCAATGGCATTCTCCAAACTTTTTCTTCTATATTTTCTCCAGCACTAATTAATTGATTTGATAATTTGTCGTCATTAGAAAATAAACCTGCATACTCTGATCCTAATGAAACAATAATTGCTCCTGTCAAAGTTGCCAAGTCTACAATAAATTTTGGTTTAAATTTTTTCTCTGTATATGTAAGAGCATCTGCTAGCACCAATCTTCCCTCTGCATCTGTATTTAAAACTTCCACTGTTTTTCCACTATAAGACTTTAAAATATCGCCTGGTCTAAGTGCGTTGCCTCCAGGCATGTTTTCAACAAGACCAACAACACCTACTGCATTTATTTTTGCTTTTCTTAAAGCTAAACTTTTCATCAGTCCTACTACTACTGCAGATCCAGCCATATCATAAGTCATGTCTTCCATAAATTTTGCAGGTTTTAAAGATATACCTCCTGTATCAAAACAAACTCCTTTTCCAACAAATGCTAAAGGTTTAGATTTATCTCTCAATCCATTCCATTCCATTGTAACTAAATATGATCCTCGAATGCTTCCCTGTCCAACACCAAGTAAAGTATTCATACCCATCTTTTTTAATTTTTTTTCGTCATAAATATTTATTTTTAAACCATCTTTTTTTAATGAGTTTAATCTTTTTGCGTATTCATCAGGATGTAATACATTTCCAGGTTCAGAAACTAAGTCTCTTGTATAAAAAGTACCTTCCTCTATAGCCTTAAATTTTATCTGATCATGAAGTGATGGTTTATTTTTTCCACTTACAGTAATTAATATATTTATTTTATTTTTTTTTGTTTTATACTTATCAAACTGGTAAGATTTTAATTTTAATCCGTGCAAAAAATGACCGATAATATTTTTTGATTGATTAAATATTGTATCAGAATTTAAGTTATACTCTTTTTGTTTATAACCTTTTAATTTTGCATAAAACTTTGCTCCTAAATTTTCCACTTCTGAATTAGAAATATTTTTTTTAAAAGATACTAAAATTATTTTTTTTTTTGAATTAATTTCAAAAGTTAATATTTTTTCTTTAGGATCTTTTGTTTTTATCAAATCAGAAATTAATACATACTCAGAGCTTGAAATATGTTTTTTTAAAGTTGAAATATTGAATTTTTCATTAATAAACAAAATATGATTAGCCAGATTTTTGCTAGTTGAACTATTTTTATAATTAATTGCGATTGACATAAATTTTAAATTCACTCATTAAGAGATGGATGGTATATAGGAATAAAAATAGCTAATTTCAATGAAAAAAATCTTATTTAAAAAAATTTTACTTGATTGTGTGGTATTTTTCTTAATAGCTCTTTTTTTTACCTCTTTAATAATCTGGATTTTTCAAGCAGTTAACCATCTTGACCTAATGATAGATGATGGTCGTGATCACTTAACTTATATTAAATTCACACTGCTTATTTTTCCAAAAATAATAGCCAAACTCTTACCATTTATATTTTTTATAAGCTTTATTTATGTGATAACAAAATATGAATTAGAAAATGAACTAATTATTTTTTGGAATTTTGGAATAACAAAATTTACTTTAATAAATTTTTTTTTCAGAGCCTCAATATTTTTGTTAATTATACAAATAATTTTAACTGCTTTTATAGTTCCTAAAACTCAAGATAAAGCAAGGTCTTATTTAAGAAATTCAGAAATAAATTTAATTGAAAATTTTATAAAAGCGAGAAAATTTAATGACACTGTTAAAGATTTAACAATATATAGCGACACAAAAGATGAAAATAATAATTATTATGAATTGTATATTAAAAGTGGAAAAAATTTTAATAATTTTCAAATTACATATGCAAAAAAAGGTAGATTTATTAGTGATGAAAACAATCAAATTTTTGATTTATATGATGGAGAAACAATTAGCGTTGTGAATAATAAAATTACAAATTTAAAATTTAAAAGGTCTTATCTTAATTTAGACAGAATAGAAACAAACACAATTACTCATAGAAAAACTCAAGAAGTTTCTACCATAAATTTAATAAAATGTTTCAAAAATATTTATAATAAAAACTCTATTGATTTAACTGAAAAACTAAATATTGAAAATTGTAAATCAGAAAATTTTGTAAACATTTTAAAAGAATTTCATAAAAGGTTTACTATTCCTTTTTATATTCCAGTGCTTATGCTCATATGCTTATTGATGCTAACTAAATCCAAAGAAAGTAGTAATTATTATTTTTTCAGATTTAAAATATTTTTATTTGGACTTTCAATAATAATTTTATCTGAACTTTCACTTAGATTTATTGAAAAAAGTTTTATAAATAACTTCTTTATACTTACGGTACCGCTGGCGCTTATAATTTTATTATATTTAACATTTTACTATAAGCTGAATTTTAAAAAAATAAAACAAATATGAATACATACATAAAATTTTTAATTAGAACTTATCTTTTTTCATTTTTGAATGTTTTTATAATTGCTTTTAGCCTGATTTTGATTTTAAATTTACTTACCGAATTAGATTTTTTTAAAAACGAAAATGTTTCGACCTATTTTCCTCTATATCTATCTATACTAAATGTGCCATCATTAGTTTTTGAAATGTTTCCATTTATTTTTTTAATATCAACACAGCTTTTTTTTCATAATTTATTTAATTATAATCAAATTAACACTTTGAAATACTCTGGACTTAAAAATTCCAAAATTCTTATAATAATAAATTCTTTAACTTTTATATTAGGAATAATAATTATTATTTTTTTTTTATAACTTTTCCTCAAATTTTAAAAAATTTTATCTTGAATTAAAAACAACATATACTCAAGACAATAAATATTTAGCTGTGATCACTAATAATGGTCTTTGGATTAAAGACATAATTGACAACAAAACATTATTAATAAACGCATCAAAGATTGAACAAAACATTATAACTAATGTCTACTTATCTGAATTTACCAATAATTTTGAAATAATTAGAAATATAAAAAGTAAGAAAGTTGATATAAAAAATAAAAAATGGATAATTTATGATGCGGAAATTTTTAAACAGAATTATAAAACTCAAGAAAAACAATTAGAATTAGATACCAATTTTGATTACGAAATTATCCAAAATTTATTTTCTAATCTGTCCTCTCTTTCCTTATTTGACTTAGTCGAGATGAGAAAAAAATATATATCTTTAAATTATTCTATAACTGAATTAAATCTTCACATTTTAAATTTATTTTTATACCCATTTTATTTAGTTTTGATGACACTTATATCAAGTATAATAATGTTTAACTCAAAAAATTTTAAAAATAAATATTTGAAAATCATAGTTGGTTTATTTGCATCTGTTTCAATTTACTATATTTTTAATTACTTTTATGTTTTAGGAATTACAGAAAAAATAAATTGGATAGCTTCAATAATGTCGCCATTATTAATACTATTGACTATAAATTACTATTTTTTGAGAAACATAAATGAAAAATAAATTATTATTTCTTTTTTTAATCGTATTGTTTTTTTTTGAAGCTAAAGCTAATGAGGAATTTACTTTTGATGTTACAAAAATCGAAATATCAGAAAATGGAAATAGGATAATTGGTACAAATAGAGGTTTGATTAAATCTAATACAGGTATTGATATTGAAGCAGATAACTTTGAGTATAATCAAACTAATAATATTTTAAAACTTAAAGGAAATATAATAATAAATTACCCAAATAAAAATATCAAAATTTATGGAAACGAAATTTCATATCTAAAACATAAAAATATAATAAATGCTAAAGAGGGTATTAAAATTATAGACCAAAATAAGAAAATTATTACCTCTGATAATTTATTTTATGATTTAGGGAATAATATTTTTACAGTAACAGATAATGTAAATATTACTGACGATATTAATTATTATAAAATTTCATCAGATAAAATCAATTATTTAAAAAACAAAGAAATAATTGAAAGTCTAGGTTCATCTAAAGTATTATTTGAAAATAATTATAGTTTTAAATCAGACAAAAAGCTAATAATAGATAATCTTGAAAAAACAATTCATGCAACTAGAAATGTAGAATTTATTGATTTAGGTAAAAATTATAAAATATTTTCGCAAGATATAAAATATTTTGAAAATGATGAAAAGATTATTACCAAAGGAAAAACAGATGCATATTTTGATAATAATTATGAATTAAATTCTAGAGATATTATATACCTTGGTAAGCCAAAAATAGTTAGTTCAAAAAATAAATCCTCAATAAATGATAAGATCAATAAAGCTTATTACCAAATTTCAAATTTTAATTTTTCTTTAACTGAAGATATTTTAAAAGGGGAAAATATCTTAGTTAATACAGATTATAATAAACCGTTTAATGATAATTTTTTTATAAAAAGTGGTATTTTTAATTTAAAACAGAAATCATTTTCTACTCAGGACATAGAAATAAATCTAAAAAAAAATACATTTAACAACAATAAAAATGACCCAAGACTTAAAGGAATATCGTCATCAAGCAAAAATGGTATAACTGTTATAAATAAAGCAGTTTTTACGAGTTGTAGTTTAGAAAACAAAGATTGTCCGCCTTGGTCATTACAAGCTGAAAAAATTCAATATGATCAAAATAAAAAAGTTATAACTTATGATAATGCATTACTTAAAGTTTATAATAAACCAATCTTTTATTTTCCAAAATTTTTTCATCCAGGACCAAGTGTTAAAAGACAGTCGGGTTTTTTAGCTCCAAGAGTGGGAAATTCAAAAATTTTAGGAACTTCAATCCAAATTCCTTATTATATAGCACCAGCTGAAAATAAAGATTTTACTTTCACACCTTCGGTATATAGCAAGGATATAATCAGATTACAAAATGAATTTAGATTAAAAAGCAAAAACTCATCATTCATTGCTGATTTAAGTTTCACAGACGGATATAAATCAAAAACAAATAATGATAAAAATTCAATTACTCATTTATTTTCTAAATTTAGTTCGAATCTAGAATTAGATAACTTCACAGAGAGTAATTTAGATCTATCTATTCAAAAAGTTAATAACGATACATACTTAAAAATATTTGATCAAGATGCAACAAATAATAAAATTAAACCTGAAAGTAGTGATACTTTGAAATCAGAACTAAAATTAAACTTGAGGAATGATAAATATAGTTTGGTCACAGGAATGATTTCTTATGAAGATTTGAAAAAAAAACATAGCGATAGATATGAGTTTGTTTTGCCATATTACAATTTATCTGGAGAACTAAGCGATGGGGAAAAATATGGATTTTTAGGGTTTTCATCTAAAGGTGATAATATTTTAAAAGATACGAATAATTTAAGATCTAGAATTATTAATGATTTTGATTTTAGAGGATATGATTACATATCGAAAAATGGAATACAAAATAACTTAAATTTGTATGTCAAAAATTTAATTATATCTGCAAAGAATGATAATGAATACGACTCAAATTTAAATGCAGATTTGCAAGGAATTTTTGAATTAAAATCTACAATCCCAATGATTAAAGTATCTGAAAATTTTACAAATTATTTAGAGCCTAAAATTTCATTAAGATACAATCCTTCTAATATGGCCAATCATAAGAATACAGAAAGAAGAATAAATAATAGCAATTTATTTGATATTAACCGTTTAGGGCTCGAGGACACTCTTGAATCTGGTGCAAACGTTACAATTGGTTTAGATTTTAAAAAAGAAAATTTAGAAAATATTAATAAATATTTTGAAATGAAAGTCGGTACGGTTATTAGAGATGATGATAATACAAACATTCCTCTTTCAAGTGGTATAAATAATAAAAATTCTAATATTTTTGGAAGTTTAAGTAATAAATTAAATGAGAATATTTCTATTAATTATGATTTTTCAGCAAACAATAATTTTAATAAGATTGAATATAATTCTTTAGGTCTACTATTTACAAAAGATAAATTTAAAACTGAGTTTAATTTTATTGAGGAAAATGGTGATATTGGTGACTCGAGTATAATTGAAAATATTACATCATTTAAATTTGATGAGAATAATCAAATTTCATTTAAGACTAGAGAGAATAGGAGATTAGATATTACTGAATATTACAACCTAATTTATGAATATAAAAATGACTGCTTGGTTGCAGGACTAACATATAACAAAACTTACTATGAAGATAGAGACCTAGTTCCTACTGAAGACTTTATGTTTAAACTAACCCTTATTCCGATTACAACAGTTGGACAAAGTATATCAAACTAAATGATTAGGAATTTAAAGTTTTTTATTTTAGTACTGACTTTTATATTTATAATTTTTCATTCAAAAAATTTATCAAGTTTTGAAAATAAAATTTTAATAAAAATAAATAATGAGGTTATAACTACAATCGATATTTATAATGAAGTTAATTATTTAAAAATATTAAATCCAGATACAAAAAAATTAGATGAGCAAAAGCTATTTAAAATAGCAAAAAACTCTTTGATTAAAGAAAAAACAAAACAAATTACTTTGTTAAAAATTGTGGATGAAATTTATATAGATGAAAATTATTTAAATAATATTATTAAGTCTATTTATAAAAGATTTAATATAAAATCTCTTGAAGAATTTCAAAATTATTTAAAAAAAAATAATACTAACCTTGAATACATAAAAAATAAAATTACTATTGACAGATTGTGGAATGAAATGATTTTTCAAAAATTTAATTCTTCTGTAAAAATTGATAGAAATAAAATAAAGAATGATATTTTAAATAATCCAAATGAAAAATTATTGTTATCTGAAATACTTTTTCCAAAATCAGAGCCAAAATTATTAAAATCTAAAATCAAAAAAATTAAAAATGATATACAAAATGAAGGATTTAGTAATGCAGCGTTAATTCATAGTATTTCTGACTCTGCAAATAAAGGTGGAAATATAGGTTGGATAAATAGAAATTCGTTGAACAATATTTTGAAAAATGAATTGTCAAAAATCAATGTTGGTGAATATACTGAACCAATATTAACTCCAAGCGGATATTTGATTATTAAATTAAACGAAATAAAACAAGATGAAATTTCTAATGATGATATTAATAAAAGAGTTGATAGGATGATTAACATAAAAACTAATCAACAGCTAAATCAACTATCAAATATTTATTTAAATAAATTAGAAAAGGATTTGATTATCAATGAATTATAGTCCAATTTTAATAGTAGCTGGAGAGCCTAACAGTGTATTTTTGGAAATTTTTTTTAAATCATTAAAAAAAATTAAACCTAAAAGTCCTTTAATATTAATAGGATCCCTAAAAATAATTAAAATGCAAATGAAAATGTTTAAGTTCAAGAAAAATATTAAAATTTTAAATATAAAAAATTTTCTAAATAGCGAATTAAATAACAATCAAATTAACTTAATAGATGTAAATTATAACTCAAAAAAAACATTTGAAAAAATTTCATCTAAGACAAATAATTATATTGATAATTGTTTTAAGATTGCATTTGAAATAATCAAAAAATATAAATTAAAAAAATTTATTAATGGTCCAATAAATAAAAAAACTTTTTTAAATAAAAATTATTATGGAATTACAGAATATTTATCAAAAAAATTTAAAATTAGTCAATATGCTATGTTAATTTATAATGAAAAATTAGCTGTTTGCCCTTTAACAACCCATGTACCATTAAAAATGGTGCCAAAAAAAATAAATAAAAAACTAATTATAGAGAAAATCAAATTAATTAATAATTTTTATAAATTAAAATTTAATAAAAAACCAAAGTTTGCAATCTTAGGTCTTAATCCACACTGTGAAAGTACAGATAATTTTAATGAAGATGATAAAATTATAAAACCTGCTGTAAAAACACTAAAAAAAAATAAATTTTTAATTAATGGACCAGTATCTGCAGATACTATTTTTTTATCTCAAAATAGAAAAAAATATGACGTAATAATTGGCATGTACCATGATCAGGTTTTAACACCAATGAAAACATTATTTGAATATGACGCAATAAATATCACACTTGGATTACCTTTTGTAAGGATATCGCCAGATCATGGCCCTAATGAAAAAATGATAGGCAAAAATATTTCAAATCCTTTAAGCTTAATAAAATCAATAAATTTCTTGGATAAAAATTGATTAAAGCAAAAAAAAGCTTAGGTCAGAATTTTTTAATTGATAAAAATATTTTAGAAAAAATTACGGATACAACCAAAATTGAAGGTAAAACAGTTTTTGAAGTTGGACCAGGAACTGGAAATTTAACTAATTATATTCTCAAAAAAAAACCAAAAAAAATGTTCGTAATTGAAAAAGATAACAATCTAGCAATCAATCTTCAAAATAAATTTAACGATCAAATAACAATTATAAATGAAGATGTTTTAAAAATAGATGAAACAAAACTTTTTAAAAATAGGGTGATCGTTTTTGGTAATTTACCTTATAATATTTCCACTGAAATTTTGAGTAAATGGATAATCAATTTAAAAGATAATTTTTGGTTTGATTGTTTAGTTTTGATGTTTCAAAAAGAAGTTGCCAACAGAATTATTGCAGAATTTAATACATCAAATTATGGAAGATTATCTATACTTTGTAACTGGAGACTTAATATAAAAAAAATATGTGATATTCAACCAGAAGCTTTTTCCCCTCGGCCAAAAATAGAGAGTTCTTTATTATTTTTTTATCCTAAAAAAAAATTTATTAAATTAAACAATCCCAAAAATTTAGAAAAATTAACTAGAATTTTTTTTAGTCAAAGAAGAAAAATGTTAAAAAAGCCTTTTAATCAACTTTTTAATGGAGATAAAAAAATTTTAAGTAAGCTTAAAATTGATTTAAGTTTAAGACCTCAAAACCTGAAGCTAGAAACTTACTACAAGCTGGCCTTTGAATATGAAAATTTAAGAAGTTAGTTTTTCAACATGTTTTCTTATATAATCAGAATCATAATCTTTTGAACCATTATTTAATACTGCATCAATCAAGCTTGATATTCTTAAATAACATTCATTTAAATCATTATTGATAACAACATAGTCATAATTTATCCAATGTAATACATCTCTCTCAAATTCTCTCATTCTCTCCTCAGCAATTAACTTATCATTTTTGTGTCGCTTGGATAATCTCTCAAACAAAACCTCTTTACTAGGAGGTAATATAAAAAAAGTAATTAATTTATAATCTAATCCCTTATTCTTGATTTGATCTGCCCCTTGCCAGTCAATGTCAAAAAGAACATTTTTGCCATCATTAAGTTTATTTATAACTGGTGTCCTTGTTGTACCGTAAAAATTATTAAAAACTTTTGCGTATTCAAGAAATTCCTCATTATTAATTAATCTTTCAAATTCACTCTCATTAACGAAATAATAATCCTCATTTTTTTTCTCATTTAGTCTTGGTTGCCTGGTTGTATGTGAAATTGAAATTTCAAATTTATCTTTATCAGATAATTTTTTTACAAGAGTAGTCTTACCTGCTCCTGAAGGAGAAGACAATATTATCATTACCCCATCTTTTTCTGATGGCATTAAAATTTCTAGTTAGCTTTACCTTCGATAAATTTAACTGCATCACCAACAGTCAAAATTTTCTCAGCTTCACTGTCCGAAATTTCAGATCCAAATTCTTCTTCAAAAGCCATCACCAATTCAACTGTATCTAAACTATCAGCACCT
>MDTG01253395.1_pt1 | contig 13660 bp, 9 predicted proteins | sample 811421 | NCBI WGS metagenome assembly MDTG01 (sample SAMN05326645, study PRJNA326480) | marine metagenome | isolation source: seawater | place: Pacific Ocean: South East | collected 2011 | reverse complement strand
TCGGGTGCGCAACTACGTGTGGGGACGGGACCGGGGAACCTGCCAAGTGCCCGGGTGCGACCTGCGCGGGGGGGTCGAGATTCACCACTTGGACCTGTGGTGGAGGGGACACGAGCCCGAACGAATGCTCGTGCTGTGCGACGAACACCATGAACAAGTCCACCTGGGACTGCTGCAGATCTGGAGCGGGGAGGACGGGGTGAAGCGCTTTGGGTCCACGGACGGGGTGGCGCTGGGAAGCGCGGGGGACAGGCGGCGGATTCCCCTCGGGGGCAACTCGGACCTTCCCCTGGGGGGCAACTCGGACCTTCCCCTGAGGGGCAACTCGGACCTTCCCCTGAGGGGCAACTCGGAGGTCGTTGAGCTCGCGGTCGCGGCGTTGCGGAAGCTAGAAATGGGGTCGCGGGAAGCTCGACGCTGGGTGGATCAAGCCTTGGCTTCCGAGGCTGCACGTCCCTGGGAGGTGGGCGAGTTGGTCAGCGCGGCGCTGCGGCTGAAGCCTGGGCGCGCTGCCTGAGTGAGCGTCGCTCCGCTGAACACCCACCGCGCCTTCTAGTTTTCCAGTTTTCTCCGTTCAACATCGAAACGCGAAGGAGCTGTCGCCGAGCGCGACAGCTCCTCTTCATCCGCTCGCCAGGTTTGGGCGCAGCTGGACCTGCTTCTTCGCTTTCTACTTCTTCGCTTTCTACTTCTTCGCTTCCTGCAGCTTCTTGCGGTGCTTGCGCAGGTAGGTGTGCAGGCGCGCCTTGAGGAACACCCGGATCGTGCGGAGCACGGGCGTGGGGCCGAGGACCTTGCTCGGGCCCGGCAGCGCCTGGCCGACCCAGCGGGTGAAGTCGAAGTCGTCGACGTGGGTCACGATCTTGCCGTCGACGAGCTCGAAGCTGGCGTCGATCACGTTGTGGACCTCGTTGCCGAACACCGAGTAGCGCGCCTCCCAGCGAGCGACGCCGTAGCGCTCGTCGGCGCGGACCCCGCTGAAGGTCACGACGAGGTCCTCGGACTCGCAGAGCATGGCCCACATGGCGCCGACCTGCTCGCCGCGCAGGTTGGGGAACACGCGGTCGCGGAAGTGGATCTGGGGGGCGTATTGGGCGGCCATGGTCGCGGCGTCGCGCTGGCTGAAGGCCTCGTAGAAGCGGCGGATCACCGCCTCGTTGCCCGCATGGCGCGCGCCGAGCTGGGCCTCGCTGCTGAGCTCGATCCGGCGGGCCCCCTGACGGAGGACGACGCGCGGGGCCAGGCCGCGCGAGACCTCGATCTTCCAGGAGCGGTCACGGCCGTAGCGGCGCACGACCCGGTCCGCCGCGCCCAGGCGCTCGCCGAGGCTGCCCACCAGGCGGTCCCCGGCGACCTTCAGGCTGCCGGCCCAGCGGCGCTGAGGCACGGTCCCTTGGGGCGCGATCGTGAGGTCGAAGGCGTAGCGGCTCTCCGACTCGGCGGCCAGGCGCAGCTCGGCCCGCTTGCCGTCCGCGCTGCGCAGGCCGTAGCGCTCGGGCCAGTCGGCGGTGGCCAGGGTCGAGCAGAGGCCGATCAGGAGCAGCGAGCGGAGCAGGGGCTTGATCATGCCCCCTCCTTCGCAGAGGGCGGGCCGTTACGTAAGTCCTTTCGCTGCCGACGCCGTGAAACGGTTCACTCAGCTCTTGGGAATGGGGTCCAGGGGCGGAACGGTCGCGTCCAGGCTGGACGCTATGCGCAGCGCTAGTCGAAGTAGAGGACCGAGCAGTCGTTGTGCACCGAGAGGTGCTTGAAGTCGCCGTCGGCGCGGCCGAAGAGCTTCACGCTGTGCGTCCCTGGCTGGAGCCGCTGACCCCCAGCCGCGAGGTAGCTGACCCCGACCGTGCGCTGGCTGACCGAGGAGGGGCTCTTCAGCTGCTGGACGCCCATGAAGCCTCGCCGGCGCCCGTCGATCTCGAGCCACAGGAACACGTTGCCGCCGGGGTCGCTCGTGTCGCCCTGGACGCGGGCCTTGGCGCTGAAGAACACGACCCCGTCGTGCCCCGGGGGGAGGTCGAGCTGGCCGCTGGCGAGCAGGCGCGCCTGGCGGAGGGGGGTCTGCGGGGTGCGGCTGCCGCCGACCACGATGTAGTCGCTGGGCGCGCTGAGGAAGCGGGCGGGCGGGTCGATCGCGCCGGCCACGCGCAGGCCGCCGTGCAGGGTCACGAGGTTGGTCCCGCGCTCGACGTGGAACTCGAGCTTGGGCTCGCGGTTGTCGGCGGGCTGCCCCCAAGGGAACTCGCAGGCGTCCAGGCTGAGGCTGCGCGGCGAGCCGTCGAAGCGCTCGCCTCCCACGAAGGCCTGCGAGAAGAGCGGCCCGCGCAGGGCCGCGCCGTCCCAGACGTCGGTGACGCTCAGGTTGGTGCGCACGAAGGGGTCGGCGAAGTCGTAGCGCCCGTCGAGGAAGAGCCCCCACATGGCGTCGCCCATGCCCCGCCCGCGGGCGTGGAACACGGTGCCCGCTGCCAGGGCCACGAGCGGCTCGCCGCGGCGGGGCTGGACCCGGTGGGTCAGCACGGGCGTGTGGGGGAGCACGCCGTAGCCGTGCTTGCTGAAGCCGACGCCCGCGGTGCCGAAGGAGAAGCGCTGGCTGTCCTGGCCGAGCGCGCTGGCCTGGACCTGCTCGGCGGGGCGCACGAACACCGAGAGGTTGGTCCCGCTGCCGACCACGAAGCGCCCCGACTCGGCGCGGGCCACCAGCGAGAGCCGGTGCTGGCCCGCGCTGAGGAGCTCCGCGGCGACCGCGTTGATCCCGGTCATGACGGCGTTGTTGCTCCCGCGCCAATCCATGACGGCCTGAGTCCCGCTGCTGCGTCCGTCGATCTGGAGCTCCAGGCGCCCCGCGGGGCGGCCGCCGCCGGGGAACACCCGCCCGTCGCAGTGCAGGAGCACCCACTGGGGCGCGGCGAGCTGGATCGTCGTCTCGACCAGGGTCCGCGGGGTGGCGTCCACGCTGGCGTCGCTCGCGAGCGAGCGATAGCTGGACTGGAGGCGGTCGCGGCCGGCGGGGCCTGGCCCGGTCGGGGTCGTCGGAGTCGTCGGGGGGGTCGGCGTCGTGGAGGGGGCGCCGACGACCTGGACCTCGTCGAGGAGGCGCGCGCGTCCAGGGGCGTAGAGGCGGAAGCGGTAGCGACCTGCGCGGATCCAGCCGGCGGCCTGCTCGCCGCTCTGGCCGCGGGCGAAGAGCACCTCGGGCGCGCCCTCGCGGCTGACCCACAGCTCGCCGTTCAGGCCGTCGCAGCCCCAGCGGAGGGTGGTCTGGCCCGCGCCTCCTGCGCCGAGCGAGACCTGCGCGGGGTCGGCTTGGAGCAGGCCCCCTCCGGCGGGCACCCCGAGCACGTGCAGGCGGTCGAGCTCCTGGGCGCCCTGCCGGAGCGAGAAGGCGTAGACCCGGCCCGCCTGGATCCAGCTCGCGCGAGCCGAGCCGGAGCTGGAGCGGGCCATGAGCTGCGGGACCCCGCCCGAGACCGAGACGTGGACCTCTGCCTGCGGGGCGGCCTGGGTCTGCCAGCGCAGCGTCACGGCGGCGCGCCCCCCCGCGGGGACGACGGGGGCGGCGCGGTCGACGCGCAGGCTTCCGCTGGGGGCGGCCAGGGCCGGGCTGGCGAGGGCCAGCAGGGCCGGGGTCAGCAGGGCCAGGCTGGCTCGGGTCAGGCTGGGCTTCAGGGGGCTGGGCTTCATCGCTCGACTTCCTCTCACCCTAGAGGCGCGGAGCTTCGGCAGATTTGGCACAAGTCCCTTGCTCGTAGCCCCTTGGAGCCAGGTTGGGGGCGCCGCCAAGCGGGGCTAAGGTGCCTGCCATGGAGGATCCCCTCGAGGAGGCGCGGGCCCTGCGCAAGGCAGGGAGCTTGGCCGAGGCCCAGCGGCTGCTCAGCGAGGCGATCGCGGCTCGGCCGGACTGGCCGCGCGCCTTCAACGATCGCGGCTGCCTGCGCGTGGAGTTGGGGGACCTCGACGGCGCCCTGCGCGACCTGGCCGAGGCGCTCCGACTCCAGCCCGACTACCCCCAAGCCCGCCGCAACTTCGAGATCGTCTCGACCCTCGTCGGCAGCGTGGGGGACGGCGGCAGCGCAGCCAGCACCCTCTCCGCCAGCCTGGCCGAGGCCCGCGGCGCCGGCTCCTTCGCCCACGCCCTGGTCGAGTATCTGCGCGAAGCGGTGGCGGTCCCGGCGGGGCTGGAGGATCGGCGCGAGGACGCGATCCAGGACGTCGTGCTGCGAGTGGTCGGCCTCAGCCGCGCCGACGACCTGCCCCTCGCCGAGGCGCTGCGGCGGCTGCGGCGCTCGAGCACCCGCGGCTGGGTGCGCCGGCTCCTGCAGCTGCAGCGCCGGCGCGAGCTGCCCTCCCTGCCCTCGGACGTGGGCGAGGTCGAGGCTCCCAGCGAGCGCGCAGGGGCGACCTCCTTGCGCCTGGAGAGCGCCCTCGACGAGCTGCGCGATCAGCTCCTGGCCCGCTCCAAGAGCGCTACGCGCTGGCGACGCCGGGTGGTGTGGGACGTCTACGTCGGCTCGCTGCTCGAGGGGCTGCACCTGACGCGAGCGGAGGTCGTGGCCGCGGTGCGGCAGCTGGGGATCGGCCCGCGGCGGGCGAGCGAGGGGCAGGTCCTCGCCGACCTCGACCGGATCAGCGCGGCGTTGCGGCAGGCGGAGCCTCCGCGCTGATCCCTTCGATCACCACCTCGTCCAGCAGCGGCCAGGCGGCGTCGGGGCCCGCGTAGAGGCGGAAGCGGTAGCGCTTGCCGGCGACGATCCAGTTCGCGTCCTCCTCGTGCGCGTGCGCGCGCGAGAAGAGGGTCTCGGGGCCGCCGTCGACGCTGACCCACACCGAGGGGGTCCGGGCCGAGCGCACCGTCGACCAGGCCAGGCGCGCGTGACCGGGCTGACCGGGCCGCGCGGGCATGGGGTTCGGCGTCAGGCTGCGCAGGTTGCCCGCCGGCGGGAGCGCGTCCTCGGGGAGGGGCGCAGGCGTCGGGCTCGCGGGGGCTGGCGTCGGAGTCGTCGCGGCGCTTGGGCTTGGGCCTGGGCTCGGACTTGGGCTTGGAGCTGGGCGCGGCGGGCGCAGGCTCGGCGTCGGCGTCGGCGCCGCGAGCTCCGGATCGCGGCCCGCTGGCCCCCACAGCGCGACGGCGAGGCCGAGGGCTGCGAGCGCCGCGGCGACCAGCCAGGGCCAGGTCCGCGCGTGGGCCTGGGTCGGGGCCTGGTCGAGCGCCTCGAGTAGCTCGCCGGCGTCGCGGAAGCGCTGAGCGGGATCGCGGGCCAGCGCGCGCAGGCACACGGCCTCGAGCCCCGCCGGCACCTCGGGCTGGAGCGCGCGCGGGCTGACCAGCGGGCGCTGGAGCTGACGGAGCAGGTCCAGCGGGGCGTCCTGCGGCCCGCCGTAGGGGTGGCGGCCCGTGAGCGCCTCGTAGAGGAGCACCCCGAGGGACCACACGTCGACGGCTGGGCTGCGGCGCGCGGCCTTGCCGGGGGCGGACCACACCTCGGGCGCCATGTAGAGGGGCGTGCCCAGGATCGCCCGGCTCTGGGTCAGGGTCTCGAGGTCTGCTCGCCACGAGAGGCCGAAGTCAGCGACCCGGGCGCGACCTTCGGCGTCGACGAGGACGTTGGCGGGCTTGAGGTCGCGGTGCACCACCCCCTGCGCGTGGGCGCGCGCCAGGGTGGCGCTCACCTCGCGGACGACCTCCACCCGCCGCTCGCGCGGCCAGGTCGTCCAGGCTCGCTCGAGGGGCTCGCCCTCGATCAGCTCGTAGACCACGTAGGGGACCCCGTCCTGGGTGCCCCAGTCGTGGACACGGACCAGCCCCGGATCCTGGAGCTCGGCGGCGAGCTGGCCCTCGCGCTCGAAGCGAGCCAGGTCCTCGGGCTGGAGCGCGTCGCGCGCGATCTTCAGCGCGAGCGCCTCGCCCTGGGGTCCACGGGTGCGATAGACCTGGCTGCTGCTGCCCGCGCCGATCCGGTCCAGCGCTTCGTACTCGCCCCAGCGAGCGGGAGCAGACACGCGCGGGGTGCTTAGCCCGCGCTGGCGGGGTCGGGAGCCGTGCGCTCGAGGCCGTAGAGCTCGAGGCCTCCGTCGAGGAGGGCGCGCAGGCCGGCGTTGACGCGCTCGGCGGGGCAGTCGAAGCGGAGGACGGCGTCCTTGCGCCCCACCACGCTGAAGCCAGCGCTGCGCAGGGCGGCCTCGGCCTTCTCGCCCTGGCCGGAGGCGACCTCCACCACGACCTGGTGCAGGATCGCCTCGTCGTCGCCGCCGCCCACGCCGAGGGTGCGGGCGATCCAGCGGCCGAGCTTGGCCGTGATCCCTTGCTCCCGCGCCCCGCTCGGGGCGCCCTCGGCGCTGGTGTCGAGGGCGGCCAGGATCGCCGAGGAGGGGGTGGCGAGCGGATCGCGCCCGCCGGACGCGGCCTCGGAGGGCTCTTCCGGCTCGGCCGCGCGGGTCGGGAAGTCGACGGTCTCGGGGCCCGTGTGGATCGGGGGCTCGGGCTGGCGCGCTGCGAAGGGCACCGTCGGCGGCTCCGCGCCGACGCCCTGCGCGGGGACCTCCTCGCGCGGGATTCGCCCCGAGCCGGAGGAGGGCCGCGGGCGTCGCTTGGACGGAGCGCCGCGTGGCTCGCTGCCGGAGCCGCTGGGCGGGGGCCGCCGCGGGGTTGGGCCCGAGGCGCTCTTGGGGCGCGGGGTGCGCTCCGAGGCTGTCTTGGGGCGCGGGGTGCGCTCCGAGGCCGTCTTGGGGCGGGGGGTGCGCTCGGAGGGGCGGCGCTGGGGGTCGGTCGGAGGGGGCCGGCGGCGCTTGCCCGTCGAGCGGCCCGGCGAGCCCTGGCGATCGCTGGGAGGCCGGCGAGGAGGGGGCGGGCGCCGATCGCTGCCCGAGCCCGGGCGAGGCTGTCCCTCACCTTCAGGCTTCGAGCTGGGCTGTCGGCTGCTCATGGCCAAGACTCCACACCTCGACTCTAGCGTCCCAACCCACCCTGGGCATCGGGAAGGCGAAGATTGATCCCCCGCCGAGTCGGCTTGCCTCGCGCCCAGGAGTTGAGAGGCTCCTGGCCGTGGCGCGAACCTTCTGGCCCCCCTCTGCCGACGACTTGCTCAACGGGCTGCACGAACGCTGCGGCGGGGTGCTCCTCTCTTTGGCTGGGTTGGCGCTGGTGGGTCTGGTGGCCTGGGGCCTGCGCGGGCGCTCCTTCGGGTGGCTCGAGGCGGGCCTGGTCGGGCTGCTGGCGCTGGGCGTGGGGCTGATCGCGGCGGCCAGCGCGGCCCTGGGCCTGTGGCTCGAGGCGCGCGACGCGCGGCGACGAGCAGAAGAGCTCGCCGAGCGCGCGGGCGAGACCCTCGACGCGGTGGTGCCTCTGCGCGTTCGCTGGCGGCGGGCCTATCTGGCGGTCACTCCGACGCGCTTGCTCGTGTTCTCGGGGTCGGCGCAGCGGGAGCTGGGAGCGCGGGAGGGGCTGCTCTACGCGCGGGTGGTCGACACCGCAGAGGGGCGGGGGGCGCTGCGGCGGACGTGGCGGGACGCGTGGCCCGAGTCGACGGTGCGCTTGGTGTGGGAGCCGGAGGAGTGGCCGGAGGACCACGAGCGCTTCGAGTGGCGGGCGGGGGTCGGCTATCACCGGGTCGGGGGAGCGGAGAGCGAGGGCGAGAGGGAGACCGAGACCGAGACCGAGACCGAGACCGAGACCGAGACCGAGAAGACCGAGACCGAGACCGAGACCGAGACCGAGAAGACCGAGACCGAGAAGACCGAGACCGAGAAGACCGAGACCGAGAAGACCGAGACCGAGAAGACCGAGACCGAGAAGTCCGAGACCGAGACCGAGGAGGGCGAGGCCGAGGTCGAGGGTGAGACCGAGGAGGGCGAGGCCGACGCCGAGTCGGAGGGAGAGGCGCTCGAGTGGCCGCAGTGGCCTGAGGGGCCGGGGGAGACGCTCACGATCGCGCCCTGGGCTTGCGAGCCCTTCTTGCGCTGGATTCAGGGCGAGGGGGTGGCGGTGAGCGACCCGCGTCGCGTCTATCCGGACCTCAGCGCGGCGGCGGCGGCGCGCGGGGTGGAGCTCTTCTGGCCTCCGCCGCGCGCGGAGGCGCTCCGCTACTTCCTCGCCTTCGCGGGGTTGATCGCGGCGGTGTGTGCCTTGCCGGCGACCCTGATGCTCGCGGCCGACTTCTGGCGCAACTCGCCGGGGCTGCTCGACCTCTACGAGCACGTGCTCGTGATGGCCAAGCCGGTGGCAGCGACGGGGGGCTCGATCGCGGCGGTGGCCGTGATCCTGACCGTGGCGCAGATCGGCTTCCTGCGGCTCAAGGTCTTTCGGGCGGCGCGCTGGGTGGAGCTCAAGGAGGGCGAGCAGCTGCAGGCCCTCTGCTATGCGCGCTGCCGCGGGGACATCGACCTCGACGCCATGCCCGCGACCTGGGGCGAGTTCCTCGCGATCACCGATCGCCGCTTGCTGGCCGTGATCCTGGGCGAGACGAAGCGGGTGACCCGGCAGCTCTGCTGGGAGCGCGACCTGGTGGCCCTCGCGGTCGCGAACCGGGCCGAGGGGCGCCACCCGCTCGTGCAGACCTTATTGGAGGCGCGCGGGGAGACGCAGGCCCTCCTGCTCTATCGGCGGGATGGCGTCGTGATCAAGGTCATGAGCGAGGTGCTCTTCTTCGCGCCGCTGCTGGCCTATCTGCGCGAGCGCGGCCTGCGGATCGAAGACCCGGGCTGGGTCCCCGACCCCGAGCTCTTCGACCCGCCGGCGGAGTCCGAGGGCGAAGGGGCGAAGAGCGAGCAGACGCACGAAGGCGAAGCGCCCGCCGACGAAGAGCAGGCGGGCGCTGCGGGGGCGGGCGAGAGCGAGAGCTGAGGAGCTACTCTTCCTCGGCGTTGGCCGCGGCGACGTCCTGATCGAGCTGCGCCTTGATCTCGTCCTCGCTCTGGCCGCTGGCCTCGGCGAGCTTGCTGCGCAGGAGCTCGATCTTGAGGTTCAGCTCCTCCTCGATCTCGATCTGCTCCATCGAGATCTCGTCGATCTCCTGGACGATCTGGGCGTGCTCGGCCTTGGCCTTGTCGGCCTCGGCCTGCGCCTCCTCGAGGGTGTCGCGCGCCTGGCGCGCGTCCTCCTTCCACTTGGTCGCCTCTTCGACGGCGGCCCAGAGCTGGCTCTTGAGGGTCTCGACCTCTGCGCCGCCCTCCCCGCCGGCGGCGGGGGCCGCCTTGGCCTCCTCGAGCTCGGCCTTGGTCGCCGAGAGCTGCTCCTCGGCGTCGCGCAGCTTGGAGCGCGCCTCGCCCAGCTCCTTCTCGAGGTTGGCCGCGCGCTCGCGCTCCGCGCTCAGGGTCTCGTCGGCGTCGCCCTCGCCCGCGGCCTGGGCGCGCGCTTGCTCGAGGGCCTCGCGGGCCTCGGTCAGCTCCTGCTCGAGGGACTCGCGTACGCGCTCGAGCTCGGCCTTGGCGTTCTCGGTCTTGTCCTTGAGTCGGTTCTCGAAGTCGACCGCCCGGCCCTCGGCCTGCTGGACCTTGGCCTCGAGCTCGACGATCTTGGTCATGTGGTCCTGGCGCAGCTCCTCGGTGGCCTTCGCGACCGCGGCCTCGACCTCGGCGCCGCCGCCCGACTCGGCCTCGCGCAGCTTGGTCCGCAGCTCCTCGACGGTCTTCTCGAGCTCGCCCGCCTTGGCGGCGTCCCCGATCCGGGAGCCCTCGGGGAGGTCGAAGTAGCGCTCGAGGGCGCGGCGCATGCCGCGCTCCTCGGCCAGCTCGGCCTCGAGGCGCTTGAGGCGGGCGCGGGTGCCAGCGTCCTGCTGCGGCGCGGCGCCGCCGTCGATCACCTCGTCCCACCAGGGCTTGTCGCCGCCAGCGGCGGCGGCGGCGGGGGCCTCGGCGCCTTCGAAGCGGGCCTTGGTCTTGCCGAAGTAGATGAGCGTCTTGCCGCTCAGCTCCTGGCGCTCGATCTTCTTGCTGTCGATCCAGGTCCCGTTGCTCGAGCCCAAGTCTTCGATGAAGAAGCGCCCGCCTTGACCGTGGATCTTGGCGTGGTTGTAGGAGATCCAGGGGTCGCGGATAGAGATCGCCGCCGACTTCCGGTTCCCGATGTCGAACTCGCCCTCGGAGAGGTCGATCACCGCTCCTTTGCGCTTGCCGGTCAGGATTTCCAGCTTGGCCATGCTCGAAGGAAGCCCCTCGTTAGTAGTTGAATCAACGCGGCTTAGCGTCGTCCCGATATACCGGATCCCCCACCCGGGGTCAAACGTGGTCAGCCACTCTTGGCGTTATGATTTCGCGCTCGCGATCGATCAGGAGGTTTCCGTGCAGCACCCTTCCCCCTTCCTCTTCGCCTGTATTGCTCTGGCTGGCCTCGCAGGGCCCGTCCTCGCTCAGGAGAGCGCCGAGCAGATCGTCCGGCGGACCGACAAGGACCACCGGGCCAAGGACGAGCGCGGCGTGGTCGACATGGTCCTCGTGACCAAGGACGGCAAGAAGCAGCGCCGCAGCCTGGAGATGATCTTCCTCCAGGGAGAGGGGGACGACGACAAGTCGCGCCTGCGCTTCATGTCCCCGCCCAACGTCGCGGGGCTGACGCTCCTGACCCACGAGGCGAGCGGCCGCTCCGACGACCAGTGGATCTATCTGCCCGCCTTCAAGAAGGTCAAGAAGATCGCCTCCAGCAAGCGGACCAACCGCTTCGCTCAGACCGACTTCACCTACGAGGACCTGCGGACCGAGAACTTCTCGGCCTACACCTACACGAAGCTGGCGGACGCCAAGGTCCAGGACAAGGACTGCTTCGTGATCGAAGCCAAGCCCAAGGAGCCCGCCACCTCGGGCTACGCCAAGCGCCACATCTACGTCGAGAAGGCGCGCTACCTGACCTACAAGATCGTGTTCTTCGACAAGAAGGAGCGCAAGCTCAAGACCCTCGAGAGCCGCGGCTACGAGCAGGTCGACGGCAAGTGGCGCCCGAAGATGAGCGTGATGACGGATCACCAGCGCGGCAGCAAGACCGCCTGGCGCTTCACCGAGCGCAAGCTCAACGCCGGCCTCAGCGACACCAAGTTCACGGTCACGGCGCTCGAACGCGGCATGTAGCGTGCGCCGCGCCGCGCTCCTCGTCCTGCTCCTGAGCGCCCTGAGCGGCACCTCGTCCGCCCAGGAGGCTGCGTCCGCGCCTGACAAGCAGCCCGACAAGAAGGGCTTCTTGGGCGTCGGGCTCCAGGCCAAGGCGCTGCCTGGCTCGGAGCCAGCGCAGTCGTGCCCCGCCGTGACCACGGTCGTGCCGGGGTCGGCGGCCGAGAAGGCGGGGATCGTGGTCGGCGACGAGCTGCGCGCCCTGGACGGGGAGTCGCTGGTCGCCTCACCCGACCAGGCCGTGGCGGGCTTCATCGCCAAGATCAAGGGCCGGCCAGCCGGGACCCGGGTCCGGCTCTTGATTCGGCGCACCCAGCTCAGCCTGCGGACGACCGTGAACGAGGAGGCGCAGGGGCCCGCGCGCGACGCGGTCGGGCCCGCGGCCGAGCGCGAGGTGCTGCCGGACCTCGGCCGCCTCCTCGACGAGCACCCGGGTCAGGTGGTCGGGGTGCGCGCGCGCCGCTACGGGCGCGAGCGGGAGGTCGTGGTGACCCTCGGCGCGCGCCCCGGGAGCGACGCCCCGGCCCTGCCCCCCAACGCCTCGCTGCGCCCCGCCTGGGCGCGGGCCCCCCTCGCCCCTGGCGCCGCGCTGGCCCAGCGCGCCCTCGAGCTGGAGGGGGTGGCCGCGCTGACCAGCGTCCAGGCTGCCTACCGCGATCTCCAGCAGCGCTTCGAGACCGACGAGCAGCGCGACGACGCCTTTCGGCTGCCCGCCGTGCGCTTCCTGCACCGCGACCCGCTGCGGCTCGAGGGCGCGACCCGCTGGCTGGGCGAGCGGCTGCGCCAGGCGGGCCCCTTGGCCGCCCTGGCGCCCGCCGAGCCCGTCCTGGCCCTCGGCCGCGACCTGCTCGAGCATCCGCGCGCCGTGGCGCCGATCACCACGATCACCGCGCCCCCACCCGGGAGCTCGGCTGCGGCTCACCTCTACTACTGCGGGCAAGTGCTCGACGAGGCGGAGCGCCTGGCCAAGCAGGCCTTCGCCCGCCTCTCCGCCGAGGAGCGGACCTTCCTGGCCGAGGCTCTGCCCGCCGTCGAGGCCGTGTTCGCCGAGGGCAAGTACCTCCACACCGACGAGGACCTCGAGCGCTGGGGGCGCAGCCGACGAGCGATCGAGCTCCTGGCCCGGGTCGAGCGCGGGCGCCTGCTCCAGGCGCTGGGCTTCATGGCCCGCCTGAGCGAGGCTCGCTACCTGCGCCAGCTGAAGGCCGACCTGACCCAGGCCGAGCGCACCACGGGCCCCTCGCGCTGGTCGGCGCAGGGAGTCGAGCCCGGCGGGCGGAACCTGGCCCTCTCGGGCGAGATGGTCGTCTGCGGCTCGGGCCCCAACGTCTATCGCAAGGACTACCGGGTCGTGATCGACCTCGGCGGCGACGACACCTACCTGATGCCCGCCGCCAGCGCCCGCCCCGACCGCCCCGCCGCGCTCCTGATCGACCTCGAGGGAGACGATCGCTACCAGAGCACGGTCGCCTACTCGCAGGGCAGCGCCTTCATGGGGGTCGCGCTCCTGGTCGACCTGGCGGGTGACGACCGCTACTCGGCGCAGGGCCGCTTCGCCCATGGGAGCTCGTTCGCGGGCGCCGCGCTGCTCGTCGACGCCGCCGGGGACGACGTCTACCGGGCCGGGACCTACGCCCAGGGCTCGGCCCTGGCCCAGGGCCTGGCCGGCTTGATCGACCTCGGGGGACGGGATCGCTACTCGGGCGGGGTCTACGTGCAGGGCTTCGCCGGCCCAGGCGCGCTGGGGCTCTTGACCGACCGCGGCGGGGACGACGAATACGCGGCGCTCGGCCGAGAGCCCTCCGGCTACGGGACCCCCAACGCCTTCCGCGGCATGTCCCAGGGGGCGAGCTTCGGCTTTCGCCACGTGGCCTCGGGCGGGATCGGCGTGCTCTACGACCAGGCCGGCCAGGACCGCTACGAGGCGGGGAACTTTTCCCAGGGCGGCGGCTACTACTACGGCTGGGGCAGCCTGATCGACCGCGGGCAGGGCGACGACCGCTACGAGGGCTCGCGCTACGCCCAGGGCTGGGCCGCCCACTCGGCGCTGGGCTCCTGCTGGGACGAGGGCGGGAACGACCGCTACCGCGCCTGGGTCGGGGCCGGGACCGGCGCCGCCTGGGACCTCTCGGCGACCGCCTTCCTCGACGACGCCGGCGACGACGACTACCAGGGCAGCCCGGTGTTCACGACCGGCGCCGCCGCCCACAACGGCTTCTCGCTCTTCGTCGATCGCGGAGGGCGGGATCGCTACCTGCGCCCCCCCGGGCTGAGCGGCCCCAACACCTACCACGGCGGCCTGAGCCTGGCGGTGTTCGTGGACGCGGGCGGCGAGGAGGACGTCTACCCCGAGGGCTTCGGCGACGGGATCGGCCGGCGCGAGGGCGCGGTCAGCCTGCGCCTCGACCTGGGCGAGCCGCTGCCCGCCGACGCCACCGAGGTCTTGAAACGTCTGCTCGAGCAGCGCTGAGCCGCCTAGACGCTATGAGGGCCGCCAAGGCGTCAGAGGGGTCGACCAGACTCCCTGACGAGCGGCCCTGAACCAAGCGAGACGGTCTCGCACACGGGGAGT
>MDTG01371447.1_pt1 | contig 13662 bp, 14 predicted proteins | sample 811421 | NCBI WGS metagenome assembly MDTG01 (sample SAMN05326645, study PRJNA326480) | marine metagenome | isolation source: seawater | place: Pacific Ocean: South East | collected 2011 | reverse complement strand
ATCTTTAAAAGGAAGTTTTTCAAAATCACACTGAACTATAAGTAGTTGTTCATTTTTATTTTTAAAATTGTTTTGAATTTGATCCACAGAAGAAGAAACATCTAAGCAAATTACCTTATTATTATTTTTTAATAGAAGGTCTGCGAATCTTCCAGTACCCGCACCAACATCTAAAAAAATTTTGTTTTTATTAATTTGATCTTCAAACTTTGTGGATTTCTCAAACAAATTTTTGGTTACACCTTCCATCGCATTACCAATATTTTGACTTTCAAATTGTAAATTATTCCACTTTTTCCATTGGAAACCAAATGATTGTTTTAAATTACTATTTTTAATAAACCTTGGAATGCCATTAATAATTTTGTATACATTTTTCTCAGAAATAAGATTACCCTCTATAATAACATCATCCTCTTTTTTAATTACTTCTAGTTTAAATTCAGATTTTGAAATTGGATCACAAAGTAGACTCAAAAAACTTATATGCATTGAATTAATATAATTAATTAATTTAAATTAACTTAATATTTTTTTTATGTATATATAAATATAAAAAATAAAATATATAAGTAAAATGAATAAAATAAATATAGTAATTTATTCAACAAAAAGCGACATTTATTACAAACATGATTTTAATAAAAATTCTTATCTAAATCTTAAAAATGATTATAAAAAAAATCAAAGTTTTGATTTAAGTAATCACGATAACCTCTTTTTAAGTAAATTAATTTATGATCTTAGAAAAGTTGCTAATTTTAGAAGTTATTATGAAGAATCAAATAAAGATATAGATTTGCTAATAGCATTTAATCAAATACCTGTGAATATTTTAAATAATGCAAAATTTAAATCTAAAAAAAAATACCTAATTATTGGAGAGCCTAAGTCTGTTTTAGAAAAAAGTTATAAAAAAAATTATTTAAAAAATTTCGATAAAGTTTTTACTTTTCAAGAAAATTTGGTTGATAATAAAAAAATATTTTTTATGAGATTAAATTTTACTGTATCAGAAAATTTTAAAAAAATTAAAAGCAAAAAAAAATTTTTAAGTGTAATGTTTGCAACCTATAGACCTTATACAAAAAGATTTAAATTTAGAATGAAAACTATTTCCTGGTATAATAAATATAATCCTGCAAATTTTAATTTGTACGGTATGTACTGGTACAATGCAAATATAGACGTTTTTAAAAAAAATTTGTTTTTAAAAATATATTCCAGGATTATTAATAAAATATTTTATTTATTAAAAATTACAAATACATCAGTCACAAAAGTTTATAAAGGGTATTCGGAAAATCAAATTTTAACTGGTAGCAAGTATTTTTTTCAACATTGTTATGAAAACGATATTAATTGGATTTCGTCAAGAATTTTTCAGTGTTTTTTTAGTAACAGCGTCCCAGTTTATAGTGGATACCAAAAAATAACAAAACAAATCCCTAAAAATTGTTATTTGCTTAAATCTGATTTTAAAAATAATGAAGAATGTGATCAATATCTATTAAAACTTTCTAAAGATAAAAAAAGATATAATAAATATTTAAAAAATATAAATAACTTTTTAAAAAGTAAAAAATCGAGAAAATTTTTTATTGAAAATGATATTAAATTCTTAATAAATATTATTAAAAAAGAATTTAGAATTTAATAATTATTAACTATTTTTTTTTTATTTTTTTTATAAAATTTGATTAAATCCTTTACACCAATTTTAAGAGATTGTTTGGGTCTAAAACCAGTTTTTTCAATTTTCTTGTTTGATACAAAATAATCTCTCTTATCTGGATCCGTAAAATTACTAACCAAATTTATTTCAAGATCTTTGATTACACGTTTTATTGATTTAGCTAAATCTAACTTTGTAAGATTTGCTGAAGATAATCCTAAATTATAAACATTAGTTCTCATTTTCTGAAAATTATTTATTGTGAAAATTATTGCTCTTACTACGTCTGAAATTCCAATATAATTCCTTCTAAAGTGAGATTCGTAAAGATCTAACTTTCTTTTTTTTAAAGCTGTTAGAACAAAATTGTTTACTAAAAGATCTGTTCTCATTCTATATGAAACACCAAAAACAGTTGCCAGTCTAAATGATACAGAATTTTTATGTTTCATTACAATATCCTCTGCTTTAACTTTTGTCCTGCCATATAATGAAATAGGATTTAAAGGAGTTTTTTCAGTACAGAATTTTCCTTTTTGACCTATTCCATATCCAGAATTAGTAGTTAAAAAAATTATCTTTTGATTTTTTTCGATAATTTTTACTAGTTTTTTAATTGAATTTAGATTGGTTTCTAATGCTTCTTTTGGCTTTTTTTCACACAAAGGTGCACCTACTAAAGCAGCTAAAGGGATAATATAATCAAATTGCTTTATTATCTTTTTTATAAAATTTAAATTTGAAACATCTTTTTTATAAAGTTTAAACTTTTTATTTTTTTTTAAATGCTTTATGGCTTTTTCTCCAAAAACTAACTTATCAATAATTGTTACAAAATGACCCTTTTTGAGTAATTCAGTAGATAAAAAAGATCCTATATATCCTGCGCCACCAGTTATTAGAATATTATATTTTTTCTTCATTAATAGTTTTCTCTACAATAATTTAAAAGATTTTCTACAGATTTTTTAAAAGAAATGTTTGTTTTCCAACCAGTATGTTTTTTAAATTTTCTTATATTTGGGATTTGAACATCAATATCTTGGGGTCTGAATAAATTTTTATCTGCCTTTACATTTATTTTTAATTTAGTTAATTTCATTAATTCCTTCATATAATTTCCTACTGAAATAGTTTTATTTCCCCCTATATTGTAAACCTCACCGACTTTACCTTTTGTTGCTGTTAGCCAGTATGCTTCCATTGCATCCTCAATATCAACAAATGTTCTAACACTTTTTAAATTTCCATGTTTTAATTTATTTTTTATTTTACCTTTCTCAATCATCGCTATTTGTTTAGCAAAAGAAGTTTGAAAAAGATTTGTTCTTCTAGCATTAGTATATGAAAACATTCTTGTTATAATTATATTCATTTTATAACATTTTGAGTAAACTTGCGAAATCACATCTTGATATGCCTTTGTTGCAGCATAAGGGTTGATGGGTGAAATTTGAAAATTTTCATCTATAGGCATTTTGTATTTTTTTACATTTCCATAAACCTCTGAGCTACTACATATAACAACTATTGGATTTAAATTTAAAATTCTTAAACTTTCTAAAAGATTTATTGTAATGATATTATTATTTTCAGCATGTTTGATAGGATCATCAAAAGATTCTCTTACATTTGCATTTGATGCTAAATGAAATACTACATCTGGTTTAATTTTTTTAATTAATGATTTTAAATTTTTATAATTTCTAAGATCTACCTTATAAAATTTAATTTTTTTTGGATATTTTTTGCTCAATAATTTTAAATAACCATTAGATCTATATAGCCCAAACAAATCTATCTTTTTATTTTTTTTAAGAATATGTTCAGCCAAATAACTTCCACCTGATCCAGTGATCCCGGTTATTAAACATCTTTTGAAAACTCTAGACATAATTTATGCTATTGAGAAATTTACAAATTTTTAAAATTTTATTTTTTTTTAATGATGGATAATTTCCGATATAATATCCATAAAAATGAACATGATCGACATTTTGAAAATTTTTAAAATTTTTAATTTTTATAAAATCTTTCAAATAAGGTTGTCTCATTTGGTTTCCTCCTCCTGCATTACCTCTTCTAAATTCTATTTTTTGTTCTATCATTTTTTTTTCAAGAAAGTCTCTATTTTTAAAACTTTTTTTACGCAGAATAAGTGGAAATGCATAATTACAGCTACCTTTCATATCAAATTCTGTAAAATATTTTTCCTTATCTAGATGTTGAATAAAAAATTCAAAATTTTTTTTTCTGATTAAATTATTTTTATTTAAATTTTTTAATTGATTAATTCCAATCACAGCAGAAATTTCATTATTTCTCAAATTATACGCTGGATGCAAAAATATAAATTTAGGGGATAATTTTTTATACCTATTAATATTTAATTTTTCAAATTTTTTATTTCCACTTTCTCTCAGTAATCCGTGAGATCTAAGCATTCTTATTAATTCATATATTTTCTTATCATTTGTACAAATCATGCCTCCCTCGATGGTTGACATGTGATGAGCATAATAAAAAGAAAAATTTGATATTAAACCAAATGTTCCTAACTTTTTTGAACCAAAAGATGCACCGTGGGATTCACAAACATCTTCTATTAATACTATTTTTTTTTTCTTAATTATTTCTAACAATTTTTTTGATAAACCATTAAATCCTTGAGCATGTGTTAAAAAAATTGCTTTTGTTTTATAGTTAATTTTTTTTATTACATGTTCTTCATTCATTGATAAATTATTAAGATTTATGTCAACAAAAATTGGCTTAAAACCGTTTTGAATTACAGAAGATACATCTGATATCCATGTTAGAGATGGAACTATTACCTCTCCACCTTTTCCTTTTAAAATTTTTAAAGCTAGTAGTGAAAGTAAATTTGCTGAAGACCCTGAGTTAACAAAAATACTATATTTCACTCCCAACCATTTTGACCATTTTTTTTCAAATTCTCTAACTTTTTTTGATTGAGTAAATATTCTTTTTTTATTTGATTTTATGAAATTTATAACAGCATCGGTGTCTTTTTGGGTAATATTGTTATCCATTAAAGGATGGTTAATTTTTTTCATAATTTTCAAATCAATATATAAAACTCTTGCATCCTTCTTCAGAAAATTTTATTTCTACATAAGTATATTTACTCATTTTTTCAATTAATCTTTTTTTATCTTTTAAATTTTTGGTAAAAAATAGTAGAAAACCTCCTCCACCCGCACCTAATATTTTGCCACTACAAGCACCATTTTTAAGGGCAAAATCATATAAATCATCTATTTTATGATTTGTAACGTTTCTAGACAAAGATTTTTTTAATTTCCAATTTTCATTCATCAAATATGAAATATCTTTAATAAAGTCTTTTTTATTATTTGAATTAAAAATATTCTTAGCTTCCAATGCTAGATTATAAATTTCATTAAAATAATTTTTGTTATTAAAGATATTTTTGATTTTGTTTTTTTCAATATTATTTGCATTCCTTGAAATTCCAGTAAAAAAAAGACTAATACTTTGTTCAAGTAATTTTTTTTTTTCTAAAGGGATTTGAGATTTTATAATATTAAATTTTTTTTTTTTTGCTGAAATATATTTCATTAAATCCTCCGTTTGAACACGAAACTTGATCTTGAAATCCACAACTTTCTTTTAATTCATATTTTTCTAAATTGATTATTTTATCTGCAATTTCTTTGTTACTGATTTTCTTTTTATTTAATTCATAAATAGCTTTAAGCAACCCGACTGAAAATGCTGAACTTGCACCAAGTCCTGACCGAGCGGGAAGATCAGCATAATGTATTACTTCTAATCCTTGATTACTTTTATAATAATTTTGAATTATCTTTTTGATTGTTGGATGTTTTATATGATTTTTATTCTTTACTAGTTCTGTCTGATAGTACCTAAGTCTATAATTGAAGTCAAAGAAAGGAGGCAAATATCTTACTAGTATATTGCAATATTTATTAATGGTTGTTGAAATAGTAAGACCGTTATTTTTTTCAAACCATTCGGGAAAATCAGTCCCACCACCAAAAAAAGATATCCTAAAAGGAGTTTTGGTAATTATAAGCATAAATAATATATTTAAATTGATTTTTATAATAATTTGTTGTTTATCCGTTTGTAAACATATTTAAAGTGAAAAAAAGTAAACTTATAAAAAAATTAGTTAATTTTGAGAATAAAATTGCTGATTTGTTTAATAATAAAAAAATTAAAGCTCCAATTCACCTATACAGTGGTAATGAGGATCAAATTGTTAAAATTTTCAAAAATGTAAAAAAAAATGATTGGGTGCTTTGCTCTTGGAGAAGTCATTACCAATGTTTACTAAAAGGGGTACCAGAAAAATTGCTTGTAAAAGAGATTGTTAAAGGAAAATCAATATCTTTATGTTTTAAAAAATATAAAATTTTAAGTTCAGCAATTGTTGGTGGAAATGCTCCTATTGCCGTTGGGATTGCAAAAGCATTAAAAATTAAAAAATCAAAAAGTAAAGTATATTGTTTTGTTGGAGACATGACATCTGAAACAGGGATTGTGCATGAATGTATTAAATATTCCATAAATTACAACTTACCAATAATATTTGTAATTGAGGATAATAATCTTTCAGTTTGTACTGATACAAGAAAAACTTGGAAACAAAAAAAACTTTCTTATGAAGGAATTAAAAATAAAAAAATAATTTTTTATAAATATAAAAATAAATATCCACATGCTGGTGCTGGTATAAGAGTACAATTCTAATGAATTACTTTAGCGAAATAAACAAATCAATGAAATATTTATCTAAAAAGAAAAAAACAATTTTTATTGGTCAAGCAGTAGAATATCCAGGGACAGCAATGTTTAATACTCTCAATGGAGTAAATAAATCTAAACTTTATGAGCTACCTGTGGCTGAGGAAATGCAAATGGGTATGTCATTGGGTCTTGCTATGGAAGGATTTATACCAATAACTTTATATCCGAGGTGGAATTTTTTATTACTTGCTACTAATCAAATTGTAAATCATTTGGATAAAATTAAAGTGATTTCAGATAAACAATTCCAACCAAAGTTAATTATAAGAACCTCTGTTGGCTCAATTAAACCTTTGGATCCTCAGGCACAACATAGAGGAAATTTTTCGAAAGCATTTGAAAATCTTTGCCAAAATATTAGAATTGTTGAATTAAAAGATAAAAAAAAAATTTTTCAAGAATATAAAAAAGCATTTAATTATAATGGTATAAGTTTAATGGTTGAATTTGCAGACTCATATAATTCATGAAAAAAAAATTACTGATATTGGGGGCAACAGGTTTTATTGGGAAAAACCTTTTATCACACTATTCAAAAAATAAAAATTATGAAATTTATTGTACTTATTTTAAATCAAAAAAAATAAAAATAAATGGAATAAACTGGATTAGAGCTGATTTAAGAAAGCCACAAATTGTAAATAAGATTATCAAAGGAAAAGATATAGTAATTCAAGCAGCAGCAACAACATCGGGATCAAAAGTAATTATAAATTCTCCACAATTACATGTGACAGATAATGCAATTATGAATTCAATTATTTTAAGAGCTTGTCATGAAAATTTTATAAAACATTTTATTTTTTTTAGTTGTACTGTTATGTACCCACACTCTAATAAATATTTAAATGAAAGCTATCAAATTGATCCTAATAAAATAAATAAAAAATATTATGGTGTAGCAAATACAAAATTATATATAGAAAAAATGTGTAAATTTTATTCTTTAATTGGTAAAACTAAATTTACGTGTATAAGACATTCTAATGTTTATGGACCTCATGATAAATTCGAACTTGAGAAAAGTCATTTTTTCTCAGCAAATGTAACAAAAATTTTAGAGAGCAAAAATAACAAAATAACAATTTGGGGTGATGGTAAGGAAAAAAGAGACTTACTTTATATAGATGACTTATTAAATTTTGTGAAATTAGCAATCTCTAAACAGAAAAATAATTTTGAAATATATAATTGTGGGTATGGGAAATCATTTAAAGTAATTGATATAATTAAACAAATCATTAAGACAAATAAGAGAAAAATCACTATTTATTTTGATAAATCAAAACCATCGATTAAAACCAATATATTAATAACCTCAAAAAAAGCTAAAAAAGATCTAGGATGGACTCCAAAAACTTCTCTTCAAAATGGAATATACAAAACAATTAAATGGTATAGAGAAAATAATAGATGAAATTTTATAAAAATAAAAAAGTTTTAGTAACTGGTGGAACGGGCATGATAGGAATTCCTCTGGTAAAAAAATTATTAAATTTGGGATCAGTAGTTACTGTAGTATCTTTAGATGATAAAAGATTAGCACCAAAAGGAGTAAAATTTATAAAAAGTGATCTAAGAGAATTTAAAAATTGTTTAAAAGTTTGCAAAAATCAAGATTATGTCTTTCATTTAGCTGGTGTTAAAGGATCACCTCTTGTAACTAAAACAAAACCTGCTAGTTTTTTTGTGCCCACTTTAACTTTTAGTGTTAACATGATGGAGGCTGCAAGAATAAATAAAGTCAAAAGATATTTGTTAACTAGCTCAATAGGTGTTTACGGACCTAGCAAAATTTTTAAAGAGGAAAATGTTTGGAATAGCTTCCCATCAAACAATGACAAATTTGCTGGTTGGGCGAAGAGAATGTGTGAATTGCAAGCTGAAGCTTATCAAATTGAGCATAATTGGAATAAAATTTCTATTGTTCGTCCAGCAAATGTATATGGCCCTTATGACAACTTTGATGAAGAGAATTCCATGGTAATTCCATCTTTAATTAATAAAGCAACAAAATCTAAGAATAATCTAAAAATTTGGGGTGATGGAGAAGGTATCAGGGATTTTGTATTTTCAGAGGACGTAGCAGAGGCCATGATTTTAGTTCTAAAAAAGGGATATAACAAACCAGTGAATATTGGATCAGGTAAAGGATATAAAATTAAACATATAGCAAAAATAATATCCGAAAATATACAAGGCGGACCTCTGAAATTGAAATTTGATTTATCTAAACCTTCTGGAGATAAGATGAGAATTATGGATACAAAAAAACTTAAAAATCTTGGATTTTCAAAAAAAATGAATTTAGAAAAGAATATAATCAAAACCATTAAATGGTTCGAAAATAAAAATACTAAAAGCTATAAAAAATATAATTCTTTTAAAGAAAAAAAAATATAACTTAGCTTTAATGAAACTTAAGTTTTTATTAATTGGTGGAAATGGCCTACTTGGATACTCTGTAGCAAATTTCTTAGTTAAAAAAAACTTTGATGTAACTATAATATCTAGAACAAACAAAAAAATTTTATCTAAAAAAATTAAATGGATTAAAGCAAACTACTACTCTCAAAAAATTGATAAAATAATTAGTAAAAATAATTATGATATTATAATTAATTTTATTATTTTTAAACAGAAGCAGGCATTAAGAGATATTAATTATTTTAAAAGAAAAAAAATTCTAAGATATTATTTTATTAGTTCAACTTCAGTTTACAAAGAAACAAAAAGTAAGATAAACGAGCGAACTAAAGTTTATGATGGTAGATGGCCATATGCAAAAGAAAAATATAAATGTGAGAGGAAATTTTTACAAGCACACAAAAAAGGGTTTCCAGTTATTATTATTCGTGCAGGACATATATATTCAGAAAACACCTTGCCAACTCCATTTGTTTCATCTGGATATGAGTATGTAAATTATTTAATGAAAGCTAAATATGCTATTATTCCATTTAATTTAAAAAAAAAATGGTCTTTGCTACATACAAATGATTTTGCTAAAAATTTTGGAAAGGTTTTGACTGTTAAAACAAATAATAAATTTAACTTAATAAATATAGCAAGTGAAAAAGAGATTTTGTGGAAAGAAATAATTTTAGTTTATATTAAATATTTAAAAAAAAGAATAAAATTTAAAAAAATTAATTTAAATAATTTACCAAAAAGAATATCAACGGCAATCAAAGGTGATAGAGCAAAAAATTGTTCGTATAATAATAAATTATTTAAAAAAAATTTTGGGAAATTTATTGAAAAAGAAAATACAAAAAAAAAACTTGAACTTTCTATTAAAAATTACCTTAGAAAAAAAAAATTCAAACACAACAATAAAATAATGAAGTTGTTTTTTAAAATAGAGAAGAAAATTAATTTTTAACTTTCAAAATTCCCAATCTTCCATCTCCATCCTCTAATGATAACAAGAAAATATTTTTTTTATCATTATACAAAATATCTCTCATTCTATATCCAATTTTAATTTTTTCTTTTGATATTACTTTATTGAAATTACTATCAAAAGTTATTCTCTCTAAAATACCACCATTTAAAGATGTGATGAGAAAATTTCCCGACCATTTTTCACTAAAACTCGGTTTTACTTCAATAATTTGGGAAATTCCTATAGATGGAACGTATGAAAAAATCGGCTCTTTAAAACCATTAACTTTATGATTTTTGTTTAATTTATAATTGTTGAAAGCCTTTGTTGTGTAAGGTTCTCCATAAGAGGTTGAGGGCCATCCATAATCATTATTTTCTAATATTTTATTTATTTCATCACCACCTCGAGGTCCATGCTCTGTAGCCAAAACAACGTCCTCATGCACAATTAAACCCTGAACATTTCTATGCCCAGTAGATAAAAGTTTTATTTCTTTGGATAATTTGTCAATTTTTATAATTACTCCTAAGTGATCATTAGTAAATATCTCATCATTTACTGTGCTATTTGTAAATGAATAGGCATCTGTTGAAAAATAAATATATTTATCGTCTTTTGCCAATCTACCTCCTGTTGGAAATTTATTACATCTTTTATGCATTTTGTTAGAATAAAATTCTTTAAATTGAATATTATTTTTTTGAAATTCACCATTAAATATAATTGATTTACAATTCTCTTTATCAAAAATAGCAATAAATAATAAGTTGTTTTCCATCAACATATCTGTAACGATAATATTTCCTTTAATGTTTGATGAAATATAATTTAGCTCTAATTTTTTGTTTTGATTTAGAATATTTTTAAATGAAGAATTATAAATCTTACCATCTCTAGAACTTAAAATTAAATTATCTTCAAATTGTTCTAAAAAAAATGGGGTATTTTTTTTTTTATTATATTTTTTTTTAATTTCTTTTATTTTGGATACTTCTTTTTTATCTAAATTGATTTGAAATTTTTTTTCAAGAAAAGTTAATTCTAAAAATTGAGTTTTTGGAAAAAATGATTGATTATATTCATATTTTTTTAATTTTTTTAAGTCGGAAATTAATTTATCTTTTTTATTTAAAATTTTTTCATAATTAGCATAATTATTTATAGGATTATCATTATTTAAGATTAGATTAATAACTCTTGAAATTTTAATATCTTTCTTAACAGTCATAAAGACTATTCCTGAAAAAAAAATTACAATTATTACGATAATTGACAAATAGAATTTATCTTTTTTTCTTACTTGCATATTTACTATTTAAGTACCAGTCTAAAGTTTTTTTTACACAGGTTTCAAATTTAGTTTCATTTAGAAACTTAATTTCCTTTTTTACTTTTGAATTGCTAATTAACCTTTTAATTTTTTTATTTTTTTTAGTTTTACCAATTAAAATTTGAATACCTTCAAATCTTTTAAATTTTAAAAGTATATTAAATATTTGTTTTAAAGAATAGTTGTGACTAGAAGAGATATTATATGCGTTAAAATTTTTTTTTTTATTTTTTTTAGTTAATCTAAAAATTATTTTCACTAAATCGCTACAAAAAATATAATTTTTAATATTTGATATATTTCCAACAGAATTCACAAAGTTCTTCCCATTTTTCAAAGCTTCATTCAATCTTACAATATATGCGGGAAAAGCATGACATGTATTAAGTTCAAAATTATCATATTTTCCAAATATCTCTGATGGCCTTACAACTAAAATTTCTGTTGAATGTTTTAATTTACTAAAAAAAAATAATATTTTTTCAATAAACCTAGCCTGTTGGCCTGGTATAAAATAGTTTAGTGGAGGATCACCATCAAAAAATTGATTTTCAGACATTATTCTCTCTAAATTTGGATATCCTGTAAAACTGCTTAGCCAAACAAACTTTTTTACTTTATTATTTATTGAAGATTTAATCATATTGATAGAAATATTTAAGTTTTGATTTTCTTTATTATTATCTAAAACCTTTTTAAGACTTGCGTGACTAAATACATGACCAGCAAACATAAAAACAATATCAATGTTTTTTGTTATATGATTACAGGTTTTGAAGCTTTCTAAATTTGCTTTAACAACTTTTATTTTTTTATTTTTTACTTTAGGTAAAGTATTAAAAAAGGTGGTGGTAATATTAATATTTTCTTTATTTACTAAAAATTCTAGCATATTTGAGCCTACAAATCCTGAACCTCCAGCCACTAATATATTCATCAATAAGTCATTTTTCTTTCTTTTAACCAGCCTTGCAAGCTAGTAAGATTTTGTTTTATTTCATTTTGAGAAAGGCCCTTGCCAAGAGGACCATCCTCAGAATATTCAAATGGCAACCCAACTTCTTCGTCATCTGAAAATCTAAATAGTAAATGCCCATACTTAGACCAATCATTTTCGATTTTGGATATACCATATTTTTCTGGGTTTTTTGCAATAGGAGAACCAGGAACTGGGAGAAACCCTGAAACACTAACAAATTCTGGTTCCGTTTCCTCTAAAAATTTGATTGTTTTTTCAACAATATTTTTAGGCTCTCCTGGTAAACCTAAAATTAAACATATTTTTACTTTTAAATCTAATTTTTTGCAATTTTCTATAAAATCTTTAATTATTTTTTCATTTTGCCATGTTTTGTCTATTACTTTCATAACATCATTATCTACAGTCTCTACACCAACAGCTAATTCCAAACAGCCCGACTCCTTTGCTAACTTCAGCTGATCGTACGAAGCTATACTAATTGTTTGTCCTCGCCATACAATATTTTCATTACCAATTGTGGTTAGTATTTCTTGAGAAATTTTTTTATTTGGAGAAATTGCTACTTCGTCTTTGAGTAATAAAGAATTAATATTATAATTTTTCTTTAAATATCTTATTTCGTCTTTAATTAAATCTGTTGACTTTGTCTGGAGCAGTCTTGGCACATTGTACGTGCAGTAAGCACATTTAAATATACAGCCCCTAGAAAAATATACTAAAGTTCCATTATATTCTCCATACTGATCAAAAAGTTTATTGTTAACTATTTTTTCTTTATTTAAAAAAGATCTATCTGGATAAACTGTATCTTTAAATGGAATATTTTTATAATTCTCAATATAATTTTTTTTACACTTTCCACTTATTGTATCTTCAATTATATTTACGAAGTTTTTTTCACCTGGTCCAAATAAAATACTATCAAAATATCTTGCACATTCGTCTTGACACATATCAACATGCGTTCCTCCTGCTGCTGTATGTGAATTTGGATATTTTTTTTTTAAAAAATCACTGATTGAGTAAATTTCTTTTGCATCTCCCGTTTTAAAAATCCAAAAAAAATAAAAATCAGACTCATTGATTTTTGCCATTCTCTGAAAAATATCTACGTTTTCATTAGAACGCATATCAAAAATATCCACATCATAACCTGCATTTCTAACGTAAGTAGCATAGTACATTTCCCAATAAGGCTGATGTTTTAATGGATCAGCATAATAGTGCCATGAAGGAATAACAAAAGTTACTTTTGCTTTTTTATTATTGTTCATAATCTTTAAGAATAAAGATATATTCTATTTTAGTAGTTTGATAAAGTAATCATAAAGAAAAAGTCAGAAACAAAAAACAATAAATCAACTTTCTAATAAAAATTTTTTTCAGTGCATAAATCAAGCCAATTGAGCTATTAGTACTGGTCAGCTGCACGCATTACTGCGCTTCCACACCCAGCCTATCAACGT
>MDTG01238079.1_pt1 | contig 13662 bp, 9 predicted proteins | sample 811421 | NCBI WGS metagenome assembly MDTG01 (sample SAMN05326645, study PRJNA326480) | marine metagenome | isolation source: seawater | place: Pacific Ocean: South East | collected 2011 | reverse complement strand
TTTAGTTGAGACCAAACTTATCCTTGGAGTCCTTCATCTTTGCAATCTTAGAGTGATTCTTGGGCTTTGTCTTATACTTCTTCTTCTTGGTCTTTGGGATCGGACGTTCTCGAGTGTTGTTCTTGGAGTTTTGATACTGAACCCTCATTGAGCGAGTCTTCTTCTTGGAATGAGAAACTGGTTGATTACCAGTCCATCCATCAATAGAAATATCACCTTCATTCCACAAGACATCCTCAACTGATGTAAACTGAAACCTCATCGAATTAGGATCATTAATGAAATCGTCATTAAACTTGTGGTACTTCGGAAGGTCAGGAATGGTAGTCTGCTTTGACTGGACACTCATTATGATTTCTTGTGAAGTTTCTTAGGAGTTTTAGGAGTTTCTAAGATTCTTAGAATACTTGGTTATTTAGATTTAAAATTCAAACAAAGGATAATTCAAATTTTTTTAAAAGATAATTTAATTACTTTCTTTTAAGTTCTCTTGCAGAAGGATCAACCTCTGAAGACCAATTTGGTAACCAAAAATGAGGTATAACATTTGATTTATTAGGATAAAATTCTTCAAATAACTTCCTATACCAATAAGATTCTTTAGTTTGTGGAGGATTGTGATAATACTTATCTTTATTTAAAATAAATTCTTCATCTGTGATAATGGTATCAACATATTCCTGAATAATTTTATGCCATGATCTTTTTTCTGAAGAACAACCATCAGAAAATGCTTCTTTAGGTCTCCATAAAACATCATTTGGTATGATATTAGTATCTTCAAATGCTTTTCTGAGGAGGTATTTTTCTATTCTATCATCAGAATACATTTTAAGTTTAGGATCAATAGTCATATAAAATTTAACAAATTCTTTATCTAAAAATGGTGTTCTTGCTTCAAGACTCCATTGACTAGATACACTCCTATCAGACCTAAGAACATCAAAATAATGAATTTCTCTTAATAATTTCATACATTCACCATGAAAATCATCTTCATTAGGTGCATTTCTTAGATAATAATATCCACTTTGTTCATCACTTCCATCGCCATTAAAGACAACAGTAATATCAGTATTCTTTTTAATGTAATTTCCAACTAAATAGTTACCAACACTTGCTCTTACAGTGGTAGTATCATATGATTCAATAGAATAAATAACATCAGGAATAGCATTTAAGAAATCTTCTTCCGTACAGACAATTTGATGATGTTGAGAATCAATAAAATCAGCAACTTTCTGTGAGTATTCTAAATCGGTTGCCCCTTGAATACCAATACCGAAAGTTGTTAATTTAGATTTTATATTATTTTCTTTGTAGATTCTTGAAATAATTCCAGCAATTAAACTACTATCTAAACCTCCACTTAAAAGAGCACCAATAGGTCTATCAGATAATAATCTTTTTTTCACTGCTGAAATAAGTTTATTTTTAATACCTGCAAGAATAAAATCATAATCTCTTATTCTGTCAATTTTATAAATAAAATCATAGTAATTTCTGAATATTTTATTACCGTTAGTTAAATCGATTTCTAATGCATAACCTGGTTTAAATTGTTTACAATAAATAGTTTCATCATAAATACATTTCATTTCAGAAGATAAAAATAATTCTTCAAATTCATTATATCCAATAAATAAAGGACGCACACCATAAGGGTCTCTACCTACAAATAATTTCTTAGTTTTACTATTATAAATGATTAATGAAAATACTCCATCTAATTGTTTACATGTTTCTTCAAAACCGAACATTTTATACATGTGTAAAACTACTTCACAATCAGAATCAGATTTAGTTTGAATATTATATTTTTCTTGTAAAGTTTTATGATTATAAATTTCACCATTACAGATTAAATAAATTTCATCATAAATAAATGGTTGATGACCAGATTCAGATAAATCATTAATAGCAAGTCTATGAAATCCTAGTACAACATCATCAACACTTTGTAAAATACTATAATCAGGACCCCTATCTTCAATCCTTGAAAAATTTTCTTGTAAATCAATAGGTTTCAGAGAACTTCCAACATAACAAAAAATGCCACACATTGTTATTAATATAAATGATTAATTTTTAAATATAATAATGATTGGTGGTAATTTTTTTATAATATAATTATATGGATAATTATATTATTAGAAAAATAGATAAAAAAAGAGGTGATAAATACAAATATAAATATTATGATAAAAGGGATAATGAAATAAATAACATACAAATTATTAATGATGCAAAAAAAGATTTATATATACCACCTGCCTATGATAATGTAAAAATTAATTTATGTAAATCTGAAAATGTTTTGGCAATAGGTTATGATAATAAATCGAGACCACAATATATTTATAATAAAAAATTCAAAAAAGAACAATCAATAAAAAAATTTAATCATATGTATGATTTTGGTTTAAAGTTTAAAGAAATAAATAAGCAAATTAATTCAGATTTATATTCATATGGAGAATCAAAAGATAAACAAATTGCTATGATATTAAAATTAATAATGGATTGTAATTTTCGAGTTGGAAATGAAAAATATTGTAGAGAAAATAATTCTTTTGGAGTCACTACTTTACAAAAGAAACATATAAAAGTAATAAAAAATAATGTTGTAATAGATTTTAATGGAAAAAAAAATATTCGTAATACTTGTAAAATTAAAAATAAAAAGATTATTAGAACTTTAAGAGAAAAAAGACGTTCATTAAATAATGATGACAATATATTTACCTATAGAATAGCAGATAAATATCATAAAATAAATTCAAAAGATGTTAATGATTACTTAAAAAAATTCGGAGATTTTAGTGCAAAAAATTTTAGAACATGGGGAGCAAATATTGAATTTATTTATCTTGTATTAAAATCTTGTAGAAAAGAATTTCCAAGAACTAAAAATGAAATAAAACGAACATTAAACAATTGTATCAAGAAAGTTTCTCATAAATTACACAATACAACATCTGTTTGTAAAAGTAATTATTTAGATCCTGAGTTGATAAATTTATTAGAAGATAATCCTAAAAAATTTATAGAATTATTCAATATGAATAATTTAAAAAAAGATATATTAATTACTAAATATATAGAATTTTTAAAATCACTTATTTAATTTTCTTTTTATTTCCATCTTTATCAAAATATGCTACCTTTTTACCAATTACATATTTATCATCCCTTTCAAAGATATATTTTATACCATCACTTAAATCTTCCATTTGAACTGATTCTTTCTTTTTGTATTTAGTAAATTTAAACGTTCCAACCTTTTCACCAATTTCAAAAGTTTCAGTCAACATATAGTATTCTTTAGGTTTTTCAATATTCTTAATACAATAATCCTTTCCATTATATTTAAATGCAATATGTTCATCTTCCTGTTCCTCTTCACCACTATCTTCTTCACCTTCGCCTTCACCTTCACCTTCTCCTTCACCTTCACCTTCACCTTCATCATTTTTTACATTATTTGTTTCTTCTTGTTGTTCCTTAACTTCATTTTTTGGCACCTTCTTTACCTTCTTCTTTACCGCCTTCTTTTCTTCCTCTTCCTTTACTTCTCCCTTTAGTTCCTCTTCCTTTACTTCTTCCTTTAGTTCCTCTTCCTTTACTTCTTCCTTTAGTTCCTCTTCCTTTACTTGCTCATCATCTTTTACTTCTTCTTCCGTTTCTTCTTGTTTATCTAATACATTATTAACAATTTCATCCATACTTTCATCCTTAGAATCAGTTTCTTTGTCTTTGATAATTTCTTTGATTACTTTATTAGGTTTATTATTCATAGAAACTTTTTCCAATTTATCCTCAAGTTCTTTGATATATTTATCCTTATCAGAAATATTTTTGTGAAGTGTTCTAATCATAGATGCTCTATTTGTTGCATCTTCTTCATCTTTACGTTCTTGTTTCAATTCAGCAATTGTATTTTCGTAATCATGAATAGTTGAATCTTTTACAGATAACATTTTATCTTTTTGTTTTACTTCTTCAGAATATTTAGTGATAATTTCATTTAGATTATTCATATCATTATTCAACTTTAGTTTTTCCTTAGTGTGTTTTTCTACAATATCAAAATGAATACTAAAAAGTTCATTGACATTAGAGATAATATTTTCTTTAAGTTTAAGTAGATCCATTACAATGTTAATATTATTAGTAATAATTTTCAAATTTTTAAATATTTTATAAATATATATATATGTTTCGCAAGGGTAATTGCTCTCCAAAAGCGTTAAAAGATAATAATAATAATAGTTGTATGAATAGAAAATTATTAATTAAAATAGCAAAAATTTTAAATGATAATCCCAATTGTGATAATATAGACTACAATTTAAATGAAAATAATTTATATGATAATATCTGTTCAAATATGAAAAAAATATCAAAATGTCGTTCTGAATATTGTTGGTTAACAGTTGAATCTATAGTGAATAAACTAAATAATTCTGAAATAGATGAATTTAAAGAATATTTTCGTCCAAAAATGCCTGATGAATGGAAAGATGATAAAAATGCATGGTTAAGTACAACAGATATTGATAAAGTTTTAGAACAATATGAAGATGCATATCATGATTTTATTTATTTAGGTGCTCATCCAATAGATGCTCACAAATGTTCTGTAAGTGATGAAGTTTGTAAAATAAACATTGGTAATATATTAAAAAATAATAAAACAAAAATAGGAATAGTTTTTAACACAGATGATTCTACTGGTGAAGGAGAGCATTGGGTTTCATTTTATGTGGATTTAGAAGGTGTTAATAGGGATGGAAAACCAAGTGCATATTATTTTGATTCTGCGGCAGATAAACCTCAAAAAGAAATATTCAAACTTGTAAAAAAATTAAAAAAACAAGCAAAAAAAGAAGGATTTGAACTTGATTTTCTTTATAATGATATCCAACATCAATATGAAGAAAGTGAATGTGGAGTATATTGTATGTATTTCATATCAAAAATGATAAAAGGAACTAATTTTGAGAAATTTGTAAAAGATATCAAAAAAGATGAATATATGAATAAATACAGGAAAATATTTTATGTTAATTCAAAATAGATTAAATTTAAATAAGTTAAAATTTTTTATATTCTAATATTATATAAATGGATTATTTCTATGAAACATCTATTGTTGAAAAATTACCATTTGTTTTTATTATCATTTTTTTGATAATTATAATTGCTTTGTTAATGTTTGATAGACAAAATTTAGTTGAAATATCTGAAAGACAAGATACTATTAAAGCAAAAATAGATGGTATAGATCTTCCACCATGTCCTGCTTGTCCTGCTTGTCCAGCAAACCCTGATTGCCCTATGATGTCTTGTCCTGAAGTTAAATGTCCAAAATGTCCTGAACATCCAGAGTGCAAAGATATTGTCTGTGCTGAATCCAATGAAAATTCTAATAAAGAATGTCCTGAATCTCCTGAATGTCCTGAATGTCCTGAATGCCCAAAATGTCCATTATTAGAAGACTATGATGCTCCAACGGCAAATGAAATTGTAAAAGCAATATTCCCAGGAAGACAAGATGGTATATTATTCAGTGGTGAATATTATCCTGTAAGTAATAAAACTGAAAAATATGTTAGTAGAAAAAGTTCTTCATACTCTAATAAGAGCAATATGAGTCAAGAACCTTCTAATTCTAATATTGTTCCTCTAACAGATGCATTCATGGGGGGATATGCTCCTTTCAATAATAAAGATCCTATAATTCCAGAAGATAATAGTTATCCTGTAAATTTAACTCCAAATAAATCAAATAATTCAAATAATACAAATAAATCAAATAATTCAAATACAAATAAATCAAATTAATATGTTATATATAATATATGAAAATTAAGAATCTCATACCAGATAATAGATTTTTACTTTTTGTAGGAGTATTTTTAGGAATTATTTTATTGATTATATATCCACTCGTTTATAAACCTGTATCACGTGTTGAAAAAGGTAGAACCCTTCAAGCACTTAACCCTGATGCTTTACCTAAAGATGTCTTATGGAGTAAATCTAAAGTAATAAGTGAATTAGAAAAAGAAAGAACAAGAAGAAGACTTCAGAATATTTATGCTTAATGAGTTTATTTTACGTTTTATTTTTTTTTAATAATATTAATATGTCTTTGTATGATAAATACCATTCAGATATTAATATTAATTATATGTATGATTTAGTTTCACAGATAATAAAGAAAGATACTGGGGCAGATATTTCTACAGATAATGAATTTAAGAATATTTTTTCAGAAAATTCAAAAAAGATATTCACAGAAGTAAATTCAGATGTATTAGAAGATATTAATAAAGTTCTTTTAGACAACCATGTTCAGCAATTTACACAATTGATTCAATTAAAAAATCCTCCACTTCAACCACTTGATGAAAATGCTAATATGAATGATAGATATAATAATATGATACAATTAAGGAATGTCCCTGTGATGCAGTCTAATAGTAATCAATCAGAATCTATAGAAGCATTTAATAGTCAAGAACCATTAAATAATGGCAATCCTTTTATGGATCTAGAGAAAAAAGAACCAATAAAACCAGTAGAAAAATTAGGTGTCATAGATGAAGAATCATCGCCAATTTCAGAATTGCTTGAAGATATACAATCAACGCCTACAAAAAAATTGCCTAAAGAAAAGATAAATTATCCTCAATATAAAATAATTAGTAGTAAAAGAAGTAATATTCAATCATCAAGATTTAATTATGTTTATAATTTATCAAAAAATAATATTAAATCAAGTGAATTAAAAGAAGTTACTAAAATTGTCATACCAATTGAAGAAAATTATATTTTCAGTTCACCAATAATATTTCTTCAGATTAAAGAATTAGATTATAATTCTTCATTTGAGTTAGATCATGTTATTGAAGATAATGGAAAAAAATTTGGATATTATAAATCTTTAGAATTTAATGAAATAAATATAAAAACAGATATAGAAAAATTAACTATTGATATAAGAGATGTCTCAGAAACAAAATATGATAAAATAGATATTGCAAAAGTTAATGTAATTGAAATAAAAGATTCACAAGTTCATTTTATTTGTACAAATATAGAAGAAAATAATTATTTAGAAGGAGATTATATTAAAATAATAAATAATTATACAAAATCTTTTAAAGTTAATTTTCCTTTAAAAATTATAAAAATAGAAGGGAATAAGATAATATGTCCTTATGAATCAAAACATAATAAAAAAATAACAGATGTAGATATGAAATTATTAAACACAAGTAATCAAAATATTATTTATTTCAATTAATTTATAATTCATATGGCGATTTATCTGGGAAATATTTATTTAAAAAATCTATAACAATTTTATTATTTACATTATTATTATTGTTTAAGCAAAAGGCAAATGGTCTAGTTTTTAATATATCATCTAAAGTTTCATTTAAATTGGATGTTTGACTCAAGTTAACTACAAAGTTTGATAAAGGGTTTTTTATTTTATATTCTTTATTTTTTAATCCATATTGGTAACACATTCCAACAGGGACAATATTATCAGGATCTCTAAATTTAGATGATGATGTTTTTACAAATTCATCATAGAATATATCATTTATTCTTTTAAAATTATCTTTATCTAATATTATTCCGTGATGCCATTGACAAGAAGGTTCTATGTTTAATTTATCGAATAATAAATTTTGTGTTTTATTCCATGCTCCATAATACCCATTAACATTTGATTCTGGTATATATTTTAAGTTAAATACGCAGTTATGTGTATTATTAAAATAATGAAGTTTATTTGAAAAATAATTATATTTATGAACATAATTTCCAAAAAACATATCATCATTCATGTAAATAAAATACTTACTTAAATTAGGTATATTGTGTAAATTGCATTCTATAGAATGAGAATTAAAAGTTGGTAGATCATTTATATTATCAAATATTTCGCTATGTTTTATTAAATGTATTTTAGGATTATCAAGATTCAACCATTTTGGATATTGATCATCATCTACAACAATATAAATATTATTAATCCATTTTGCATATTTATAAACACTTCTTAATGAATATTTTAGTTCATCAATATTAGTAAATCTGATATTATCTTCTATTTCAGATGTATTTTTTGAATATTTATTTTTTTTTTCAATCCAATATTGGTCTGAACCATCCACCCACGTATAAACTAAGTCTATCGGAATATCATTATTTTCATAAAATAAACAAAATATAAAAATGATTATCATTAAAATCCAGATAATATTATTACAATTATTATAAATTTTTTTTTTGATATACTCCATATATATATATGAAATAAATTAATTTGATGAATAAAATTTACCTTTATAGATAATTAATGAAGGAAATTCAATTTCTCTTTCAAATCTATTCTGTTCAATTAATTTATAATCATATAATCTAACAATTTTATCACTAAAAAATCTATAAAATAATCTTTCATTTACATTATATCTAACCGAATATCCATGAATAAATTCTTCATTGACAAGTCCATCTATAGGTGGGAATATTTTTATTTCTCCACCTTCATTCATTATTTTATCATATAAATCAGAATTAATATTATAAATTGTTTGATAAATTGAAAATTTAGCACCTAGTTCTTTATTCATTGGATGAGTTTTATCTTCATAAAAGAATATTTTTCTACTAGTTAGATTTACATCACATATTCTTTTACCATTTTCTCTAATATATCTTATATCAGGTTTATCTTTTGATTCATTAATTTCATAATAAATATATAATTCATTACCTTCTTGTAGAGCAGAAAGGACGTATAAATTTTTAGATATTTTCTCTAAATATGCATTTTTTATTTGCTTCACATCAATATTGTTTAATGTTTCTGCTGTAACTCCAGGGAATAATGTAATTTCATCTTGTAAAATTTCACTAAATCTTAAACACCTTTGATTTAAATCAAAATTGTCTCTTGTATTTTGTATACAATCAACAGAGGATTCTTTAATTATATCTGTAATAATAGTGCTTATCTTATTTTTTCTTTCCATAATATCAAACATCATTTGATCAATAGTTCTATCTTCAGTTTCATCTTTAATACTAATAATCTTTGTAATTGTATCTAAGACTTGAGGATAATTTTTTGATAATGTATCTTTTACATCATTTTTGATATCAATATCTCTTACTTCAGGCCATAAATCTTGATTATCTTTTAATGATTTATAAATAGTTTCAACAGTTTTTCCTTCAGGTAAAAATGATATATACAAATATTGTTCAACATTTCTTTTATCTTCAGGAAGATCTTTATGAGATTTAAATCTAATAGCACGACCAAAAACCTGATTCATTCTACCAAAATTCCAGTAAGGTTCCATAATATGAACTTGCCTTACTCCAAACAAAGAAATACCTTCTGCGCCTGCTGATGAAATAAGAATTACTTGAATATATTCTCCATATAAATTGTTAATATGATTGTATGCAACTTTGTTTGCTTTTCTTTCTCCTGGACCTTCAGATCCTGTAATAAATGTATATCTTAAACCTTTTTCCATAGTATTGATGTCATCTTCTTCATAATTAAACTTAGAATATCCATTTGCGATTAATATTTTCTCAAAAATTTCAGAACCAGCATCTTGTCTAAAATCACTATAATACATAATTTTACCAGTAGGATTGCCTGAAGAATTTGTAAATTTTTCCATATTTTTAAGCATATTAAAGAATTTAGGAGAGTAAGATTTAATATTTTCTTTTTTTAATGTGCCATTATTTTGCATTTCAGAGTATATTTCAGATTTTTTCCTATTTTTTTCATCACCTTCTCTTTTTAATCTAAATCCATTATCATCATAAACAATGTTACAATTTTGTCTATTTCTAATATTAAAGTCAGAGTTTTTATCATCATAAATATTCCCTTTACTCATTTTTTTTAAAGTTTTAAGTTTATCTTTTTCATAAGTATCTAAATATTGAATCCATTGTCTTGCCGATTGAACGCATGGAATAATATTAATATTTTCAGATATACTATAATCTTTATATCTTTCTAAATCTTTTGATTCTACTATTTGTGGCATATCTGTTATGGAAGTTTTACCAATAGGATAATAAGATGTTAAACCCATTAATAATCTTCTTAAGAATGTTCTTTTTTCAGATGGTATTTGAAAATTTTCATCAAAAAAGTATTCCATAAATTCATTATTATCTGTTAAATCAATTTTGATATCATCTTTAATTAGGTCAAATAAATTTTGTTCTATATTAAATTTAAGATCTATTTCTGTATCAAAAATATATTCTTGTTTTTGATTACTAATATATCTATCAATTTCAGATTTTTTAGGAATAATTTCATATTTTTTCTCAAATATTCTGTTTAAAGTTGTTAAAACTTCATTCAAAAATTCTTTATCTGTTTTATCATTAAATTTTATAGTTTTAATAATATTAGTTTGTTTATCTAAGATTGATTCAAAATTAGTTTTATTTTTAATTACGGATATGATTAATTTACCACTTTTTTTTGTAATGTAGAATTGTTCTACAGAAGAATATTTATTAAATAATTCTTGTTTTAATTGATTTTCTAATTCATTTATGTTTCTATCTGCTCTTACAGAAAAATTAAAAATTTTTTGTTTACCTTTTAACATATTATATAAAATTGCAATTTCACAAGGTTGATTAACAATAGGAGTTCCTGATAAAAATATCAATTTAGTATTTACACTATCTTTAATCCAATTATAAAATTGTGTAGGGATAGTTTTATTATTATTAATCATGTTAATAAGGTTATGAATTTCATCAATAACGATTACTTGATTTTTGAATGGAGAATTTATTCCTTGTTTTTTGTTTTCTATTTCATCTTTTATTAATTTTTTAGCAATTTTTTGATTGGCAGTTATTCTTTTAGTTACTTGATCAGGATTTAAAAATTCATTGATATCTATATTTTCTTCAAGGTCTGCTGCTTTTGTAATATTTGGCCAACCATTATAATGAATAAAATTGTATTTCTTTTGAATTTCATTTTCTATTTGTGCATTAATATAAGCATCTTGAACTATTGAGAATTTTTTAACTTTTTTATCATATTTTGATTTATCGGTAACATAATATATTTTTTTAGGTTTCATATCTTCTGGTTTGACTAATTGATAAATTCCATCTAATTCTTCTAATTCTTCAAGATATTTATTAAATGCTTGTGTAAATTCTTCAGTATCTTCTCCAAACTCATTTATAGCAATAAACTTAAGTTTTGCTTTAGTCATAGATTTAATTGATTTTAATTCATCTTCATCATAATTATATTTGCTGGCAAATTTCTTAGAAACATATCTCCATATATTACGATTAATATTAAATTTATTTTCACCCCAAGTTTTAATTTCATTAATATATTCAGTTTCTAATGATGCAGGGAGTAAAACACTAACAGGCATTTGTTTTGATAATCCTTCAGCAGTTACAATTGAAGTAGCAGTCTTACCAGTACCTAATCCATGATATATTAATAATCCTCTGTAGGGTGATTCATTTGATAAATATTCTTTTGCAAATAACTGATGTAATTTAACATTACCAACTTGTTCAGTATCTTTTGCTTTATCAATTAATTCTACAAAAAATTCATCATTAATGTAATCAACGAATGCTTTTCGACTTTCTAAAATATATTCTTTTTTACCTTTTTTCAATGATTCATCTATATCTTCAGGTTCTTCTTTTTCAGGAGTTTCTTCTTCAGGAGTTTCTTCTTCTTCTTTAGTTTCTTGTTTAACAGGTTCTTTCTCAACAGATTTTTCTTCAATAGGAGTTTCTTCTTCATCTTTTTCTTCTTTTTCTTCTTTTTCTTCAACATCACTTACAGAATTAATACATTTTAAAATATTATCTTTATATCCACCTAAATCGGTTGTTATGTAATTAAAATGGATACCATTATTCACTAAAAATATAGTATGATAGTTTTTCAAGAAATAATCAATTTCAAAAACACCTTCTTCAGTTGGAGGCGGAGTAAATGTTATACGATCAATCTTGAATGAGGTTTGACTACTAGAACTACTACTGCTAGTATCACTACTATCAGATTTTTCTATCATTCTTTTAAATGTAGTTAAATAAGCATAAATAGTAATATTAAATATCTGTGAAATATAAGTGCATACTTCTTCTCTCAACCAAAATTTTTCATTAATAAAACTATCATCTGATATTCCGCCAAAAATACTATTATAAACTTCATCATTAGTTTTTTTGTTTTGTTTAATTAAATCAGATGGAATTTCTTCATCAGTGTATTTTTCTGCTTTATCGTCATATTTTACATTAGGAACTTCATCTTCCCTTTCTATAATATGGATTTTTCTTCCATCTGGCATAACCTTATCACTTTCAATTTCTAAGATAAATTTTCTGAAATGGTTAATAATTTCTCGTGGGATAGATATTTGATTTTCATAATTTTTTAGAATTAGTGATTTAAGATCAGGATTTTTTTCAGAAATTTCTTTGATAAATTTTTTTAAATTTTCATTTGATTCATCACCTAATAAATAATATGCTTCAATTAAACCATGGACAATACCATGATATCCACAATTACCATCACCATTAGTTGTAATTTCTTCAAAATATTCTGATTTTTTTATAAATGAATTATCTTTAATAGATTTAATTTCTTCATCTGTAAATTTTGTAATTTCACAACCATCTGCTTCTTTTTCTCCTTCTAATACTTCTTGTACCTCTTCTTCTTCTTCTTTTTCTTGTTCTTCTTCTTCTTCATCTTCTTCTTCTTCTTCTGATTCACTACTTTTTGATTCTTCTACTTCAACGGGCAATGTATCTTTATATTTTTTAATTTCTTCTTTTGTTGGATAAATATAATTTACATCATTATTGACATCACTTTGTGATTTTTTATATAATTTAGATACTTCATCAAAAAAAGGGTCAGCACTTTTAATTTTTTTGAGTCTTGTGAACTCAGTTCTTTTTAAATATGATTTAGGATTACCTGCAATAATAACATCTTTATCAATTAGATTTGATTCTAAAAATACATACAATTCAACTGAGATTTTAAAATTATATGTTTCTTTTTTAAGTTGTTCTTCTTTTTCTTTTTTTAATTTTGCCTTTTCTTCATCTTTTGCTTTTTTTAATTTAGCTTTTTCTAGTTCCTTTTCTTTTGCTTTTTTTGCTTTTTCCACTTCCTTTTCTTTTGCTTTTTTTGCTTTTTCTAGTTCCTTTTCTTTTGCTTTTTTTGCTTTTTCTAGTTCTTTTTCTAGTTCTTTTTGTATTGCTTTTTTTGCTTTTTCCAGTTCCTTTTCTTTTGCTTTTTTTGCTTTTTCTAGTTCTTTTTCTTTTGCTTTTTTTTCTTTATCGAGTTCTTTTTTTTCTTTTTCTGCTGCAATTTTTTCTGGTGTCTTTTTAGTTACTTTCTTTTTTATGGGAGATTCTGGTTTTGCTTTTTCTGGTATTTTTTTAGTTACTTTCTTTTTTATGGGAGATTCAGGTTTTTCTGGTGTCTTTTTAGTTACTTTCCTTTTTATGGGAGATGCTGGTTTTGCTTTTTTAGATGGAGGTGGTTTTTCTTCAGATTTATCTTGATCA
>MDTG01010916.1_pt1 | contig 13662 bp, 13 predicted proteins | sample 811421 | NCBI WGS metagenome assembly MDTG01 (sample SAMN05326645, study PRJNA326480) | marine metagenome | isolation source: seawater | place: Pacific Ocean: South East | collected 2011 | reverse complement strand
GAAATATTCATTAAATCTAAAATAGTAGGAGCTATATCACCAAGTTTACCATCATGAAGTTTGAAGTTTCTGTTTTCTGAAATTAAAATAAAAGGCACTAAGTTGGTTGTGTGATAGGTATGAGGTGATCCATCAGCATTAATCATTATCTCAGCATTACCATGGTCTGCTGTAATAAGTATTGTATAACCCATTCTCTTCGCTGAATCAACAATTTTAGAGACTTCTATATCAACAACTTCACATGCCTTTACAGCAGCATCAAAATCTCCAGTATGACCAACCATATCCGGATTTGCAAAATTTAAACAAGCAAAATCAAAAGATTCTTCTTCAATCTCTCTAATAAGGTGGTAAGACAAATCTTTTGCGCTCATCTCAGGTTGAAGATCATACGTAGCTACATTGGGAGATTTACATAATATGCGACGCTCTAAATTAAACTCTTTCTCCCTCCCTCCTGAAAAGAAAAAAGTGACATGAGGGTATTTTTCTGTCTCAGCAATTCTAAACTGTTTCTTTGAATTATTAGACAAAACCTCACCTAGAGTATTTTTGATATTTTCTTTATTAAACAAAACATGAATGTTCTTAAAGCTTTGGTCATATTGGGTAAGAGTTAAATATTTTAAATTTAATTTTTTCATTTCAAACTCATCATTATTTTCTTGAGTAAGAACTTTTGATATCTGACGCATCCTATCAGACCTATAATTGAAAGATAAAACAACATCATCATTATTAATTTTTGATACTGGTTCACCATTATCTTTAATACACACAATTGGTTTGATAAACTCATCTGTTATTCCTTCTGAATATGACTTTTTTATTGAAGACAAAATATCCTCTGACTTAATTCCCATACCATTGACCATCACATCATAAGCTAATTTTATTCTTTCCCACCTATTGTCTCTATCCATAGAATAATATCTTCCTGTAACTGAAGAAATTGATATGTTTGTTCCTTCTATATAAGAAATTAACTTAGCTATTTGATCATAACTATCTTTAGGGCTACAATCTCTTCCATCAGTGAATAGATGTAAACTAATTTTCGATAATGCAGTTGTTTTTAGATAATCTAAAATAAGAAATAAATGGTCCGAGTGTGAGTGAACACCACCATCAGAAAAAAGACCTGTTAAGTGAAAAGTTGATTTATTTTTTATTGCATATTCAACTGCTGAAACAAAATCTTTCCTATTCTTAATTCCATTATTTGCTAAAGATTTATTAAGTCTAATTAAATCTTGATCAACAACCCTTCCGGCCCCAATATTCATATGTCCAACTTCTGAATTGCCCATTTGTCCTGACGGAAGACCAACATCTTCCCCAGATGCTGATAGCATAGAGTTTGGGTATTTATTTGTTGCACTATCATAAAATGGAGTCTTTGCTTTATATATTGCTGACTTATCAGATTTGTCTCCGATACCCCATCCGTCCATAATAAGAAGAATCACCTTTTCACTCATAAGTGTAAAAATAATTATTGATTTTTAGGTATTTGTGTTATTTTTCAAAAGATTTATGAGCATAATAAAGATCATTTTTTTAATACCATCAGTTATTTTTGCTAAACAAGACCCTCTAGAAAATCTAATAATAAGTCTAGAAATCAAAAACGGAGAGGAAATAACAAAGTATTTTGATTCAAATAGTGAAATAATAATTGATAATAAGACATATGCTGGTAACCGATATCAGCAATCAAAAATTTTAGATAATTTCTATAGTGATAATAACATAAATAAATTTAATGTAATTCATCAGGGAGATTCAGAAAATAATATAATTTATATCCTTGCTGAGTATTCCTCTAATAGCGATCTTTACAAGATTTTATTAATATTAAGAAACAAAAAAAACAGCTATATTATTGAAAAATTTAAAATAGATTCAACATCATGATAATAAGAACAAAAAAATTTCAGATGAATAAAGGTGATTATATAAAAAAAGGATTTTTCAATCTTATTTTTGAACAATGGTGGGTACTATTAATTTACTTGGCAATTTGTTCTATGAACTTCATTATACCTTCAATATGGTGGGTAATAGGAGGCTCAATAGCACTCTTCTTATATTTAATTTTCTGGCTCATACAGTTCTTTGGAGTCACTCAAGTTGAACAAAGCAGTTATATGTTTGACAAATTATCATATGAGATCTCTAGTAATCAGATAATGATGAAATTAAATAACAAACAAGGGATGCCAATAAAATGGGATACTATCAAAAAAGTTAAAATCCAGAAGGATGGTTTTCTTTTTAAACTAAATATTGTACAATTTATAATATTTCCTTTCAGGGTATTTAACAATGAAAATGAGATTAGATTTCTAAAAAGTATATTAAACAGAAAAGGGTATGTCAGATGATCATTCTTTAGATCATGCATTACAAATTGGAATGAAGTATTGTAGTTATAGAGAGAGATCTACAAAAGAAGTCAAGGATAAACTTTCAAAAAAAGAATTTAACTATAACATTATTAAAGATGTAATAGCAAAGCTTCAAGAATTAGGTTTTTTAGATAATATTAGATTTTCAAAATCTTTCTCGAGAGGGAAAAATAATAACAATAGATGGGGAAAAAGCAGAATAAAATATCAACTCAAATCAAAAGGTTTGACAGATAATGAAATTGAAGTAGGAATTAATAGTATAGAAGATAAAAACTACTTAAATATTCTTAAAAAGAATATTGAGATTTATAATAAGAAATTAAAAAAGCCAGATAGAAATAAACTTATTTCTCATCTTGTTTACAAAGGTTATGAGATGGATATCATTTTAAAGACTATCTAGTATGAGATCGTACCAAATAAATGTAATTAGATAAGACTCTTAACAACATACCTAAAATTAAAAAAATTAATAAATCATTTAAATTCTGAGGAATAATACCCCAAAGTATTAACAAAGATAATAAGACAGCTGATTTAAATATCATATACCGCTTAGTGAATCTTGACTTAATATTTATTATAAGTAAAAAAGAAAATATTACGTTAAAAGGCAATGCCCAAATTAGGTTATAATTAAAAGAGGATAAGTGATCAGTAAAAAACCATAAATAAATTAATAAAACACCAATAATCCCCGAGATAAAAAACACAATGAAATCAAAATAAATATATTTAAGACCATATTTTATTTGTTTAAAAGAAACCATTAAACATAACATTAAAAATAATAATAGCACTAACCTAGGCTGAAAAATATTCTTTTGAATTTTTACTGAATTAGAATTAATAATATTTGTTTCTGAAATTAAATTTGTCTCTCCGTCAAGAAGTGAACTATCAAGGCTACTAAATAAATATTCTGGAAGAAACATCTCCTCAGATGAATTTGCCTTCTTATCAATTTCCGAACCTAAACAAATATCAATTCCTAAATCTCCCCACTTATTGTTTTGAAGATATTTATCCATTAAATCTCTAATAGATAAATTATCATTAGAATCTTTAAAAGTAATTCTCTCACCATAGACTGTAATTAAAATGTCTCTAATTTTAGTTGCGCAGTTGTTGTAAACATAATTATATAAATAGGTTCTGTTTTCTGGCTTAATATTTTGTTCTAAATAATTATATAATATTATTTTTTCAGATTCACGTAAGTTTAAGACTTGTTCTTTAATATATCTTTTTTGACTTATATAAAAAGACTGAACATTTTTATAATCGTATCTTCCGACCATATATAGAAGACGCCCATTTAAAAAATTTAAATAAAAATTAGGCTGGTCAAAATCAAATATCCCATAATTATAAAATAAATCAATATTATTTTGTTTATCTCTATATCTTATTCCACTATGACCAAAGGCACTATATAACTCATCTTCATATGGGCCAATTGTAATAACTGAAAATTCAACGTCTTCGTTCCCTTTTGTAATAAAAGAGCCCCATAGCATTAAATTAAAAATTATGAAGATAAATTTATTTTCCATCTATAATAACTACAATTTCACCTTTAATTATTTTATCATCTAGTTGAGATGTTATCTCTGCTATTGTCCCTCTTAAATTTTCCTGAAATACTTTTGAAATTTCTCTAGATATTGATACCCTTCTCTCTTCACCAAGTATTTCTTTAAGTTCTCTCAATAACCTTAACAGTCTTCTTGGCGATTCATATACTACAATTGATCTTCTTTCTTCTTTTATGTTTTTTAATCTTTTATTTCTTCCTTTTTTTGATGGCAAAAAACCCTCAAACACAAATCTTTCAGAAGAAAAACCCGAGTTAACTAAAGCTGGAATGAGTGCAGTTGGCCCAGGCAGACAATTGATTTCAATCCCGTTTTTTATAGATTCTCTAACTATTAAAAATCCAGGGTCTGATATAGAGGGAGTTCCTGCATCTGATATTAATGAAACTTGTTTACCAGATAAAATCTGATTAATATGCTTCCTAACTGTTTTGTGTTCATTGAACGAATGGAAAGAAACCAAAGGAACATCTAAATTATATTTTAAAAGTAATTTTTTGGAGACTCGGGTATCTTCACACAGTATATAATCAGAATTTTTTAAAGTGTCAATTGCTCTGAAAGTTATATCATCAAGATTACCAATTGGAGTTGGGACAATATTTAATATTTTGTTATCATTCATATAATTTCATCTATCTCCTTTGCTAGATTATAATCTTTTTGAGTAATCTTATCACCAAGATCATGAGTGCATAAATCAATGATTACTTTATTATAAACATTATAAATCTCTGGGTGGTGATTGTTTTTCTCAGAAACTATTGAAACCTTGGTTATGAATGCGGCGGCTTCAATAAAATTTTTGAATTTAAATTCTTTTCGAAGTTTATTATTTGATTCTTCCCACATAATTATAAAGAAATGATGCCATCAATTTTAGAGGCATTTTCATAAATATAAAGTATTTCAGAAGAATTTTTTACAAAATGAGTTAATGTAACTGATGTATACTTACCATTTTTAGAAGTTTTCTCTTCTGTTTTAGCCTCAGGGATCAAGTTGAAAATTTTACCCTTAAACTCAGTTTTAATTATAAATTTAAAATTATACTCACAAGGAAAATTATACTCTTCATCGAGTGATTTTTTAAAACTATCTGAATTTAACATTGATTAAAAGAACTTATATCTGAAATCCTCAATATCAGAAAACTTCTTAATTGCCTGATCTATCTTTAAAGAAGAAGTAAACTTATTAGCCTGTAAAAGTGATATGCCATAGTCTGTATAATTACTTAAAGAATCAGCCATATTTTTTTGATTAAGCTTGAGAACAATAACTCCATCATCAATCTTAATAGGTTTAGTTAATTCATTATCTTGCATTGAAAAAGCAACCCCAATCGCTTCTGGGGCAAAACCTACATTTTGAATAGAATTAGTATTAAAATCCAAGTCTGGAGTTTCATAAATTTCGCCATATTCAAAAGTTGATTTTATATCTTCAAGAGAAGAATACCCTTTCACAAGTTCAGAAACATATTCATATTTCTTATCATTAATAACACTTTTTCTAATTGAGTTTTCTACATCTGAGATGTCTTTTGTCCCCTCCTTTTTAATGTCTGATAAGTGGGCCACAATATAGCCATCGTCTAGCTCTATTACATCAGATATATCATCACTATCTCTTGAATCATCATATGACCAAAGGATAACACTCCTTGCATTATCAACATCAGATAAATTTGAAGCATTTTTATCTAAATCCTGCTCTGTTATTATTTTATATCCGTTTTCTTCCGAAAAATTCTTAAAAGAAGTATTTGATGACATTGCATCAATTTTAAACATTTCAGCATCTCTATAAATATTATTTCTTGTATTATCACTTGGTATAATTTCTTTTAAAATTGTTGTTACCAAATATGATTTCTTAGTTTTAGGTTGTGTTACATATATAATATGAAAGCCAAATTCTGATTCTATAACTCTGGGTATTAATCCTGACCTAGTCCTAGCAAAAACAGCATCTTCGAATGGGGCCACCATTCTACCTTCACTAAACCAACCTAGATCTCCTCCATTAGATGCTGACCCGTCCTGACTATAAGTTCTTGCTGTTTCATCAAAATCACTTCCGTTTCTAAGGAGAGATAATATTCTTGAGGCCTCAGATCTCACTGAGTTTTTATCTTGATCATTAAATTTTAATAAAATATGTTTTGCTCTAGCTTTAAACTCTTTATCATCAGATATACCAGATAATTTATAAACAACAATGCCACCATCCTTAAATTGATAATCAGAAACATATCCTTCTTCTTTGTCAACTAATTCATCTGGCAGTTCATCCGCATTAAATCTTATGTATGGATTAAATCCATCTGAATTCAAGAGAGCAAAAGTTGAATCATTTATTTGACCAGAATTTAAGCTTGATATAATTTCAGTAATTTCGTTTCTATAAAAACTAGAATCATCCTGTGAAGGTTCTAACGGAAAGTAAAGGTAATTTATTGATCTAGACTCTTCTTGTTTGTAGTCATCTTTATTCTTACTAAGAAATCTTTTCATTTCATTATTAGATACGTCAAACAATGAGTCTGGTATCTTATAATATGGGACAAAATAGTAAGAAAGGTTTACAGTATTGGATAACTTAAAATATTCAGACTTAGATTGTAGAGTGTTAACATTAGTTGTTAAACTAAGTAGATTATCGTATTTAGTACGAAGTCTCATTGGCTTTAAATTTGACTCAAAGGAAAACCAAGCCTGTTGCTGATTAACTGGTTGATTTGATAAGTTCTGTAAATACCCAATGACATTGTCAATATTGAAAACACCAGTATTTGGATCTGTAAAAGCTTCTAGAATCATAGGATGTATATTATCACCCTGAACCATATCAACTGACTCTCTGTCAGAGACAGATAAACCTAATTCCTTGTATTGTTCTACATAAGAGATATCATTAATTAATTTTTCCCAGGCTTGATCCCTTATACCAGATAATTCCTGATTGTTAGGAGATCTTCCGTTATTTAATGAGAAGTTATATGATAACTGTTCAAAAATTGCATTGAATTGGATCATATCAATATCTTCACCATTGATTTCACCTACAATATTTTGATTTTGATTGCCTATTGAACTATTAGGGCCTAAGATATCACCCAATACAAATGCAGCAATGGAAAAACCTACAACTACAACTAGGAATTTTCCCATCTTATCTCTTAAAGTGCTAATTATTGCCATAATATATATTTGGAAGCCAAAATTAAATTTTTATAACTAATTATTTACATTCTTTCTAAAAAAAACGCTTTTTATTTTGTTATTATTTTTTGTGAGAATTTTAATAGTAAAACCATTATATTTTAAAATTTCATTTTTTTTAGGAATATTTTTATTGGAGCTTAATATAAAACCGCCCAATGTATCATAATCACCTGTAGGAATATTTAATTTAAATTTTGAATTCAAATAGTCAATTTCCAGTCTAGCGCTAAAATTAAAAGAGTTTTTATCTACTTTATCTTGTAGATAAACTTTCTCATCAAACTCATCAATTATTTCACCAAAAATTTCTTCTATTATATCTTCCAGCGCAATTATTCCCGACGTTCCTCCATATTCATCTATAACAATTGCTATATTAATTTGTTCTGAAATAAATTTAAAAAGAAGATCATTTGCAAGGTTTGTTTCATTAACAAAATTAATAGGTCTAATTATATCAGCTATATTCTTGGGGTTATTAAATAAAGATAAGCCATGACAGTACCCAATTACGTTATCAACAGAGGATTCGTAAACAATTATTTTAGTGTGACCAGATTCCTCGATAACTTTTTTAAGATTATTAATTGAATCAGAAATATCTATAGCTATGATTTCAGTTCTAGGTATCATGAAATCTCTCACCTTAACAGTTTTTAAGTTAAGAGCGTTATTAAAAAACTCAGTCACTTTATTAGACTGGGCTCTAGTATCAGATACTACAATTTTTTTTACATAATCATTAAGATCGGTTAATTTAAAAACTGGTTTTTCATCTGAATACTCTTGATTCAGAATATCTCTTATAAAAAACTTAGATATAATAATTACAACTTTGACAACAGGATAAAATATAAAATAAATAATAGAAAGAGGTATCGAAAATGTAACAAGAAGTCGGTCTGGGTTTATTAAAAATATACTTTTTGGAATATATTCAGCTGTAATTAATACTATAAGTGTAGAAACTAAAGTTTGGAATAATAAAACTGACAAATCATTATTTATTATTTGTGGTAAACTATTAATAAGTAGAGGTTCAAGAAATTGAGCCATTACTATACCATATATCACTAAAGAAAGGTTATTACCTATAAGAAGAGTAGCAATAATCTCAGATGTATTCTTATTAATAATTCCATAAATCTTTCCTAAAAAACTTTTAGAGTTTGATTTTATCTCAAAATTCAGTTTGTTTCTAGATATAAATGCTATTTCTAAACCAGAAAATAAACCAGAGAAAAACAGACAAATACCTATTAAAATAATTTGATTTTGAATATCATCCATAGATCATTTTAATTTATATATAAAAAATAAAACAAATGAGAGCATATAAAATTCATAGGAGTTAAGAATTCCGAACATAAAACTTTGGTATAATGCATAAATAAGAAAAACAAAAGAAAGTATAAGAACTAAAAATTTAATTTTCATCTATTTCAATTATCCCGGACGGCTTAAGTATTTCATAATTTGAAAAATCTTGATTTGAGACCATCCCCTCACCTTTATGTACTTCATTTCCTGTTCTAATAGTTACAAATTTTTCAGAAATAAATTTTTCATCATTAGGGTACCAAAACAACTCCTCGGTTCTTAACTCATCATTAGTTTCAACATTATATAAAATAACATTCCCAGTTGCCTTGAAGTAATTCTCATCCTCATATTTAATTACATGATTTGCTTGAAAAGTAGCGGAGATAGATTCTGGGTTTTCATTGGAAAATATATCCATATCTAATCCATGAGGATACTTTTCCTCTCCTGATTCAAAAACCTGATATAGTTTTGCCTTAAGTTTAAACTTAACTTGAGCAGAATCTGAAAAAAAAGTATTTAAATCTTTTATTTCAATTACTGGGCCATCATATGTTTTCTCAATCTTCTGGAAATTGTTTTGTGAACAAGAAAAAAACAAGAAGACAACTAGAAGTCGAGACATTAATTTTCCTCACCTTTCTCAAGCAATTCTCTTAAGTCTTTTACAATTTGCCTGATTTCATTTTGATCTTTCATCAACTCAACTATATAATACTTTAATTCAGATAACCCTGCAGAATTATCTAAATTTCCATCAGGAGCAGATTGTAATTTTTCTAAAACTTCTGGAGCAAGTGAAGTAGTTTTATCGGATGATAGATTAGCAATCTCTTTTTTAATTTCATCTAAATCACTTTGGACTGAGCTATTATCAATTTTTTCTGCAAGTTCTTGATAGGTCTCAACTATTTCCTCAAGATAATTTGCATCAATTGATGATGTGTTTGAATTACTTTTTTCCATTGCCTTAGACAAATCTTTTAATTCTTTAGAAAGATTATTCTCAGACTTTCCAGAACCCTTTTTATTAGCATTCAAAATCTCTTTTGCAAGCTCTTTAATTTCATCAATTTCTTTTGAAGTAAAGAGTTTAAATTCATCTAAGTCTTTTTTTGTGTCGATTTTAAATGTGTTTAATTCAGAACGAGTATCTGCAAGCGCAGTATTGGCCAATAACTGCAAAGAAAAATTACGTAAATCACTCACATCTTCTTTTAAATCACCTATATAATAAATAAGACTGTCTGCATTGAGAGTCTCAGAAACTTCATTCTCTCTATTTTGAAGATTAACATTTGCAAGAGTCACCTGTCTTAGCAGCTCTGTAGCAATATCAAGATTTTTCTTAAGCTCTTTGACTTCATCAGAATCATCAACACTAACAACTGTACTGTTATTAGTTAAACTTTTCTCTTCAATTAATGTTGATATTTTATCTAAAAACTCTTCATTATTTAATGGATTTCCTTCATCAGTTAATTGAGAGGAGATTTGTTCAGACAAAGTAGAAAGATCACTCTGAAGCTCAGAAAACTGACTAGAAACTTTCGAGATGTCTCTACCTAAGGATTGTAATTCTTCGTCATATATATTTGTGTTGTCTTGTAATTCAGCTACGAAATCAACATTAGATGCTAAAATACCCCTCTCATCAGATGAGAATGCCTTTGAGACTGAACTTAGCGCACCTACCATTATAGATAAAATAACACATACTATAGATGTCTGAAAAGAAAAATGAGCAAAGTTTTTCTTTTTATCTTTATATATAAAAACCCAATATCCAGCAAAAAGAATTCCAAAAAACACTAGTCCAGAAACTATATTAAATATATAGTTAGAATAAAGAGGTATTAAAAAATCCTGGATTACAAAAGCAATACCAGCGTTAAGTGCTAAGTTTTTCCCAAAAAGTCTCAGTACTGGAACACTTTCTATAAACTCAGGTACATTAAAACTTTTCATTATCTCTTATTTAAAGTTACTGTTTCATTAATCCAACATCCTGTATTCATGGACTCACCTACCTCCATGTTCTCATTAAATATTTCTTCCATAGATGGGAATTGTTCTTTTGCCTGATTAGCTTGAGAAGTCAATCCTCCACTTTTAAAAATATTATAAGCTGCTATAAAAACTAATCTATCTTCTACTCTACTCTTACCTTCTCTACAGTCATCATAAGAACCCATATATAAATTTCCAATTAATTTATACGCATCTGAATTTTTAGAATTTAAAGAGATAGATCTTCTAGCATTATCTCTTGATTTATTTTTATTTCCAATAACCGCATAAAGTTGGGCTTTGTTTAAATAGATTTCAGATTTTTGAACATTATCATCTGAAGAATCAATAGCTCCATCATAGTATTGCAAAGCAGACTCGTAATTTTTATTAGCTTGTTCTCTACCAGCTATAAATTTTGCTATAGCAAAATCTTTTTCATTAGTGAACATTATCTTTGCTGCTACTAAAGCAATTTCAGACGAAGTACACTTACCAGTAATACTTAATTGAAAAATCTTTTTAGCCAAGTTTACTATCTCGTCTGAATATGTAATATCGACTGGAGTTAATGTCTCATAATCAGTCTGAACAATCTCATCTGATGGGGCTGCAGTTAATTCCAATAATTTAGGCCCTAGAGTATTCTCAACAAAATTACAATCAACAGTTATGGTAGCAGTTAAAAGTTTATCTATATTATCTTGGTATTTTCTTAACCTTACCTCATTCTTTGGCTCATTAATGATTTTGAATGCTATAGTTTTAGAAATATTATCATATATATTTAATACTTCATCATCAGTTATAGTTTTTGATGTAAGTTTATGCTTTCTAACAATATCCATAAAAGCTACTAGATTACTATTTCCTATTTTATTGCCATTAAGAGTGTAAGCATCATTAAACATATCGTACAAAAACTCATACTTGGTCTTATCAGACCTATAGAAGGTATAGGCGAATGTTACCTTTCTGTTTTTAACGTAGGCTTCTCTTCCAAAATTTTTATGTCTTGCATCAAATAAACTGAGAGATTTTTCAATTAATTCATTTTTTCTAATAGGGTCCTCTTCTTTATCAATGAGGCACCTATAAATTTTAATGCCATTTTGATATATTGAAACATGAAGATTTGGCACATTATCAATTAGCCAGTTGAGATGTTCAACTGCTTCCTCACAATTTTGCTGTTTTAAGTAGTCTGTATATAATACATTTTTTTCTTCAGCCTCTGACTTGTTTTCAGGCCAGTTCCACCCCGGTTGTGCAAGCAGAGAAAAGCTGTTAAAAAACAAAATTATTATGACAATTAAATTTTTCATAATATTAAAATTAATCAAATTTTCTTTTAATAAACCAAATATTATTTATAGAACTCCCAATAATGAACTTTAGATAGTTTTCTTTAATAGATAATTTATCAACATTACCTCTTTTACCTACTTCTATACCTAAATTTATCCTTGAGATAGTGCCGATTGGCAATGACGTTCCAAAAGTAAAAGCTGTCGTATATAATTCTTCAGAATTAATTAAAAAAGGTGATTTTTTAAATAATAACCCACCTCTGTATGTTACTCGCTTAAAAAAACTATTTACATTTTCGGCATCAGGAATAATCTCAATTCCTGTAGATAATTGAAATTCTGTTTTGTATGATTTGGATGAATTGTCACCATATCCACTACTGCTATCCCATGATCTGGATCTATATTCTATCCCAACAGATAGTTTATCAATAATTTCATATGAAACACCGATTCCAAAATTTCTAGGGATATCAAACTTAGACATCTCGTTATTATAGATTGTATCTATTACAAGAACAGAAAGAGAATTTGGAATTTTTCTTTCAAGTTGTGAAAACCTAGTTGCATCAAGAGAAGAATTTATATCATATATTAAACCTATCTTTAAAAAATTATCTTTTTTAAACTCATTCTTATAAAATAAGCCAGTAGATAATGAGAGATCTTTGAATGATGAACGTTCAAATAAATTAGAGTAAAATTGAGGTTCATTTGAGATACTTGAAGAAATATTACTAGTTATCTTTCCAAAGATATAAGAGCCCTTTATTCCAAATGAAAAATCATTTCCCAGTTTGAATCCATTAGAAAAATACACCTCTGTAAGTCCGCCAGAACCATCATAATTATAATTAACTAATGCTGAAGTAGCGTCGCCATTTAAACCAACCACCTGTTCTTGTGAAAAAAGTTTATAATTAGTATTACTATATGGATTGAACCCAATAGATGTAACCCATTTCCCTCCTTTTAAAACTGGAATACCAAAACCTATATAATTTATATTTCCATTTCCTGTTATATCTTTTGTTGAGTTATTGACAATTTGTCTTACATCAGATGCAATGCCCATTTCAAATGTTGTAAATCTATTATATACCAGAGCAGCAGGGTTTTGATTATTTAGGTGCCAATAAGAACCGTTACTGATTCCAACACCTCCCATACCTAAATTATTAGCAAAAGAATTATCTGATATCTCTCCAATTGGGTTTAATGAACTAAATGGAGTAGTGTCTTGAGCAAGTGATAGTTTAGTTAGAAAAAAAAAGTATATTAGAAATATATTAATGTGAAGCCTATGCATCCTTTTTTGTTATGTATTTGAAATGCAAAGATGCATTCTTTAGTTCATAAATAAAAAATAAAATTTTACCATGAATAAAAGAACATATAGTGTTATTGGTTTAATGTCAGGCACTTCCTGTGATGGAATAGATTTGGCACATTGTCATTTTTTAGAAGAGAAAAATGAATGGAGATATAAGATAGTCAATACAAAAACTATCAGCTACTCCAAGAAATTAAGAAATAAATTAATATCCTGCGGAAAAACAAACTCATTAACCTTGAAAAAGTTAGATAATGAGTTAGGAAAAATTTTTTCGGAAAGCTTAGTGAAGTTTATAAATAAAAACAAAATATCTGTGGACTTGATTTCGTCACATGGACATACTGTTTTTCATGATATAAAACTACAACTAAATCATCAAATAGGAAACCCACTAATTATATATAAAAATACCAAAGTACCAACCGTTCATAATTTTAG
>MDTG01405522.1_pt1 | contig 13663 bp, 15 predicted proteins | sample 811421 | NCBI WGS metagenome assembly MDTG01 (sample SAMN05326645, study PRJNA326480) | marine metagenome | isolation source: seawater | place: Pacific Ocean: South East | collected 2011 | reverse complement strand
TTTTAAATAAGTTCCAATTTTATTGCAAACATCCCCATTAGATAATGTCCTATCTGTTCCAACAATACACATATCAACTTGGCCTCTTTGCATTAAAATTCCACCAGTGTTGTCTGCTATTATTGTATTTGGAACTCCTTCTTCGTTTAACTCATAAGAAGTTAAATTGGCTCCCTGATTTCGTGGTCTAGTTTCGTCAACCCAAACATGCACTTTAATACCCTTTTTGTGTGCATGATAAATTGGTGATGTTGCTGTTCCCCAGTCAATTGTTGCAAGCCATCCAGCGTTACAATGAGTTAATATATTTACTGTATTATTTTTCTTATCAGCAATTTTTTCTATTATCTCAAGACCATTAAGGCCAATATTTTTACAAAAATTTAAATCTTCTTCCACAATAGCTTTAGCTTCATCCTGTGCTATTTTTAAAATTTCATTTCTATTAGCGCCTGATAATTTTTTTATCATTCTATCTACTGCCCATTTTAAATTAATAGCTGTAGGTCTTGATAAAATTAAATCTTCACTTGATTTTTTAAAATAAGACAAATCATTTTTTTCTATAATTGATAAAACTAATCCATAAGCAGCTGTTGCACCTATCAGTGGAGCTCCTCTTACTTCCATTTTTTTTATTGCATTTATTGCATCATTAACATTTTTAAGATTTTTAATTATAAATTGATGTGGAAGTTTTGTTTGGTCAATAATTTTTACAATATTGTTTTCAAACCATATAGTTCTGTAAGATTTTCCATTAATTTTCATTCAAAACTCTACCAGCAATGTATTTCAATTTTTTTATTGTTGTTTTTTTTCTTTTTTTGGGATCAGTTATAATAGCAACATCTAAACAATCGTTTGCAGGATCTTTATCTGCTGAAAAATTTTTAAATGTTTTAATAACTTCTTTGATCATATTTTGAGCGTTTAAAGCATTTTTTTGGAGAATTTTAATTACCATGTTAACATCGACCTCATCGTGATCTGGGTGCCAACAATCATAATCAGTTACCATAGCAATTGTGCAATATCTGATTTCAGCCTCTCTTGCTAACTTAGCTTCAGGCATATTAGTCATACCAATTACATCAGCATTCCAAGATCTATAGAGTTTGGACTCTGCTAATGTAGAAAATTGAGGCCCTTCCATAACAATATAGGTTCCATTTTTTTTAAATTTTATACTTAAATTTTCTAAAGCAGCTTCACAACAGTCGGATAAACTAGGGCTTGTTGGTTTAGCCATAGAAACATGGGCAACTATCTCTTCATCAAAAAATGTTTTAGCTCTTGAAATTGTTCTATCTATAAATTGATCAATAATAACAAATTTACCTGGTTCTAAATCTTTTCTTAAAGAGCCTACAGCAGAGACAGAAATAATGTCGGTAACCCCTAATTGCTTCATTGCTTCTATATTTGCTCTAAAATTTATATTTGTAGGATTTATCTTGTGACCTCTGCCATGCCTTGGCAAAAAACATATTTCTTCCTTACCTAATTTTGCAATTAATATTTTGTCCGAAGGATTGCCCCATGAAGATTTGATTTTTTTCCATTTGGTATTATCAAAACCATCAATTTTATAAAGACCGCTACCGCCAATTATCCCTAATTTTCTTTTTTTCATTATTTAATTATTAAAGCTTTTTTGTTAGAACTTGAAGTATATTATGAATTTAAAAAATCACATTAGATCAATACCCGATTATCCAAAAAAAGGAATATTATTTAGAGATATCACTACTTTAATTAAAGATGCTAAAGCTTTTAAATATACTAATGATAAAATCATTGAATTAGCTAAAAAAATAAAATTTGATAAAGTAGCTGCAATTGAATCCAGAGGTTTTGTTTTTGCCTCTACAATCTCCTATCAATTAGAAAAACCTTTTATTCTACTTCGAAAAAAGAATAAACTTCCAGCAGATACTCACTCAATTGATTTTGAATTAGAATATGGAAAAGCTACTATTGAAGTTCATAAAGACTCTATAGAAAAGAATGAAAAAATCCTAATTATTGATGATTTAATAGCAACAGGAGGAACGGCAGAAGCAGCTGCCAAATTAATTGAAATTTCAGGAGGTCAAGTTGCTGGGTTTATATTTGTAATAAATCTTTTCGATTTACCAGGTAATGATCTTTTAAAAAAAAAGGGCTATAAAACTGAAAGTCTAATCGAATTTCCAGGACATTAACTTTTTTTTAGAATAAAATTATTAATATAATCTTTAAGGTTAACTTTTCCATAATATTTATAAATTTTGTTTGATAAATTTTTATTTATGAGTGCAGAGGCATACCTTTCACCAGGTCTTTTTGGTAAAAATTTAATTTTTGATTTAAACATTTTTGCAACATTAATTAGAGAGTAAGATTTTTTATTAGCAATGCTATAGTGTCTGCATAAATTTTTTTTCCATGCTAGATAACAAATGTTTACAGTATCATTAATATGGGTAAATCTTCTAGTTTGGTTTCCTGGCCTAACAACAGGTAACGGTTTATTTCGTTTATAAAAATCTTCAAAAATTCCAATAACAGTTGACATCTTTCCCTTACAAATTTGATGAGGTCCATAAACATTATAAAAATAAATTACTTCATATTTAAAATTAAACCACTTTTTTAAATTTTCTAATAATTCTAAATTTTTTGATTTAGAAAAAGCATATGGAGATAAATTTTTATCTTTTCCATGATTTCCCAGGGTGGCTGATGTAGCAGAATAAATTAGTTTGATTTTAAATTTTAAACAAAAATTAAAGACCGCATTGGAACCTATAGAATTCGATGAAATACATTCGTTCATTTTTAAAAAGCTTTGATAAATCCTTGCGAACTCCCCAAAATGAAAAATTGTTTTTATTTGATTAGGTTTTTTAAAAATTTTTGAAATATTTACTGTGTTTCCTTTTATGTATTTTAATCTTGAAATTTTTACATGATTTTTTTTTGTACCCGATGAATAATTATCAATACTTACAATATTGTATTTTGTTTTTTTTAAAAGTAATTTAATTAGATTTGTTCCTACAAATCCTGCTCCACCAGTGATAACAATTATATTTTTTTTAATCATTGTTTTTTAATATCTTTTAAGAATTGATAAATCAATCTAATGATGGCCTATACCAAGATTTTCTTCCTAACATGGCATTTAAAATTCCGCTCATTCTACAGAAATATATATCCCTTCTATCTTTATTAAACACCATTTGATAAAATAAAATTTTTAAAATTGATGAAAAAAGTTTTGGAAAAATAATTATTACTGCTAAAAAAAATCCTTTATATTTTTTATGAAAATAAAATGTTGACCACATCCAGTGCCAATTTCTATTTTTTTCTAGATTAATTTTTTTATTAGTTGAAACTGAGCTTGCTCCATCATGTTGAATTATTATGTTTTTATCTAAATAAATTTTTCCACCTTTTTTGATAACAAATTTACATAAATCAATTTCTTCAAAATATAAAAAAAAATTATCATCAAAAAAATGATTATTAAATTTTTTCATATTAAAAAAAATAGCAAATCCTTTTATATCTTGTACTTGAGTGATATCATTCATATCGGAATAATTGTTAATTGACTGATTAATTGCAGGACCAATTAACCAAAAATCATCTATTTTATTTTTAATACTTAAAAAATTTTTAATTGCATTTTTATCAAGAGTAGCATCAGGGTTTAAAACTAAAGCAAATTTGGATTTAACTTTATTTAAGCCTATATTGTTAGCAGCAGCATATCCTTTATTTTCACCAGTTAAAATACATTCAACGTTTGGATACCTGCTTTCAACATCATTTTTAAAGATATTATTATTTGAATTTTCTACTACATAAACTGGAGTTTCGGTTGGTATAGAATTTAAACACGTAAAAATTTTATCTTCACTTTTAAAAGTTACAATTACTATAGTTAGTTCCTTTGATTCCATAATATAATAATATTTGATTTTGAAAGATAATTCTTTTACTAATTTAACACATAAAGCATATAATTCTTAAAATATAATATGAAAAAAATCATTGTTACAGGTGGATCTGGATTTATTGGAAGCAACCTAGTGAATTATTTGATTAAAAAAAAATATTCAATCATTAATATTGATAAGTTGACGTATTCTTCAAATAAATATGATGACAAAGTCAGAAATAAAAAGAACTATAAACTCATAAAACTAGATATAAATAATAAAAAAAAACTTGTAGAGATTATTAAAAGAAATAAGCCTAAAGCAATTTTTAACCTTGCGGCTGAAACTCATGTCGATAGATCAATTGATGGACCAAAATCATTCATACATTCAAATATTTTAGGTACTTTTAATTTATTAGAAGCACTGAGGTATTTAAAAAAGAAAAATATTAAACCAAAATTAATACATGTATCTACTGATGAAGTGTATGGAGATATAAATAAAAATTACAGGTCAGATGAAAATCATAAATATGAGCCCAGCTCTCCTTACTCTGCTTCAAAAGCAAGTGCGGATCATCTTGTAAAATCTTACGTCAGAACTTATAAATTAAATTCTGTTATTTCAAACTGTTGTAATAATTATGGTCCCTATCAATTTCCTGAAAAGTTGATCCCTAAAATGATTTCAAATATTTTTAATAACGTAGAATTGCCTTTGTACGCAAAAGGTTTGAATTCAAGAGAGTGGATACACGTAGACGACCATTGTGAAGCCTTATTCGCGCTATATTTAAAAGGTAAGTCTGGAGAGAGTTATAATGTTGGAACAGGAAAAAATTTAAGGAATATTGATTTGATCAAAAAAATATTGAAAATTGCAAAATTACTAAAAATTACAATTGGGCGAAAAACAAAAATTAAATTTGTTAAAGATAGACCGGGACATGATTTTAGATATGCCTTAGATAACGCAAAAATTAAAAAAAAATTACGTTGGAAATCAAAAATTTCGTTCGAAAATGGTTTAAAAAAAACAGTAATTTGGTATTTGAAAAATAAATCTTTTTTAGAAAAAATTTCAAAAAAAAATTATATAAATAGATTAGGATTAAAAATATGATAAAAAAAGGAATTATACTTGCTGGTGGAATGGGTACTAGAATGAGTCCGTTAACTAAAGCGGTTAATAAGCAATTATTACCTTTGTATGATAAACCATTAATATTCTATCCATTATCAGTTTTAATGTTGGCTGGTATAAAAAATATATTAATTATTGTAAATAAAGGTCAATTGAATCAATTTAAAAAAGTTCTTCCTGAAAAAAATAATTTTGGCGTAAATATTCAATATAAAGAACAGGTAAAACCTGGTGGTTTACCTGAAGCTTTTATTATAGGAGAAAAGTTTATTAGAAAAGACAATGTCGCTTTAATTCTTGGAGACAACTTTTTCTATGGGCAAAGTTTATCAAAAAATCTTACAAAAAATACTAATTTTAAAAATGGAGCTAAAATTTTTTTACATCAAGTTAAAAATCCAAGTTTATATGGTGTAGCTTTTATTGATAAGAAGAATAAAGTAGTTAAATTAGTTGAGAAACCAAAAAAAAGCAGTTCTAACTATGCTATAACCGGACTTTACTTCTTTGATAAAAAAGTTGTTGAATATAGTAAAAGTTTAAAACCATCTAAAAGAAATGAATTAGAAATTACTGATTTATTAAAAAAATATAAGAGTCAAAAAAAAATAAGTGTAGATTTCATAGGCCGAGGTGGAACTTGGCTAGATACCGGAAATATTCAAGATTACTACAATGCATCAAATTATATTTCAGCAATTGAAAATAGGCAGGGTTTAAAGATAGCTTGTATTGAAGAAATAGCACTAAAAAAAGGATGGATTAATAAAAATGATGTTGCAGCAGCAATAAAATTCTATGGTAATTGTGAATATTCAAATTATTTAAAAAATTTAATCTAGATTGTATAAATGTACACTTTTCTTAATAAGTTCTTAAACAGTGACAATTTTAATAAGCTTCCAAAATTTTTAACAAGAAAAATTTTCAAAATTTTTAAAATTTTTTTTGTTGAAACAAACTTGAGTAGTTTACCTGTGAATAATCATCCAACTGAAATTGATCAACAAAACCAATTCAAAATTATTGAGAATTCTAATAATAAATTTTACAGACCATTTAGTACTTGCGCTTATTTACTGGAAATCTTAACTTTATATGAGTCAATTAAAGATACAGTTAAAATATTAGATTTTGGGGCAAATAATATTGATAATTATATTTATTTGAAAAGATATTTAAAAAATTTTAAATATACATATCATGATTTACCAGCTTACAACTCTTTTATATCAAAGCTTATCAAAAATAGTGATTTGAAAAATATTAACGTAATAGATGACCCGTCAGAAATTGATGATCAACTTGATTTTGTTTTTTTTGGTAGTTCTATTCATTATGTTAATAATTATAAGGAAATTTTAAAAAAAATATGTTCCAAAAAAAGTAAATATCTAATTTTTTCACATACTCCATTTTACATGTCCAATAAAAATGATAAGGACATTGTTATGAAGCAAGTAAACATACATCCTTTTATAAATTATGCTTACTTGATAGAATACAATAATTTTATAAAATTTATGAAAGAAAACAATTATATACTTTTATCTCAAAATAAAAATAATTTTATTAAGTTTTTAAATTTTAAGAATTTTAAGAATTTTTCATTTATCAATTTTTTGGATTTAACTTTTGTAAACAGAAACCATAAAGTTAATTAATGAAAATTCAATCTACTAAATTCAAAGACCTTAAAATTATATCCTCCCCAGTATATAAAGATAACAGGGGCCATTTTAGAGAAATCTTTAAACAAAGTTTTTTTTTAAAAAAAAAATTTGTATTTACGTGTGTTTCTTCTTCAAAAAAAAATGTTTTAAGAGGCATGCACCTACAGACAAAATTTCCTCAAGGAAAATTTTTATCTGTTCTTAAGGGAGAAATTTATGACGTTGCTGTTGATTTAAGAAAAAATTCAAAAACATTTGGAAAACATTTTAGTATAAAAATGTCTGATAAAAATGGTATATCAATTTATATTCCTGAAGGTTTTGCACATGGTTTTGTAGGCTTAAAAAAAGAAAATATATTAAGTTATCATTGCAATAACTACAGATCTAAAAATCATGAGGCTGGTATAATTTGGAATGATAAAAAACTTAAGATAAAATGGCCTGTTAAAAAACCTATTCTATCAACTAAAGATAAATATAATATTTCTCTAAAGGATTTTTTAAGAAAAAATGCATAATTTAAAAATTTACTGCATGTGTTTAGAGGAAAATTATTTAAATATAGTAAAAAAACTTAATTACATTCCTGTTGGATTAAAAAATAAAAATTTTTCACAAGAATGGGTTAGAGACAACACCCTGCATAATATTTCAGAAAAAAACCCGTATTATGGTGAATATACATTTTACTACTGGTATTGGAAAAATTGTCTGAAAGATAAAGAAAAAAATGAATGGGTTGGTTTTTGCTCTTATAGAGAATTGTGGGGAGAACATAAAAATATCGAAAATAAGAATTCAATTAATTCCTTGCTAAAAAGTTTACCATCTGAATGGAACAAATATGATGCTATTATAGGAGAGCCGACTATTTTACATAGACCAAAATTTATAAAAATATTAAAACATGGAAAAATTGCTTTTTTTAGAAATTTCAAAGAAATATTTAATTCTAAATTGAGCATTAAAATGCATTTTGACATGTATCATGGAAATGGAATCTTAGATAAAGCTATTGAACTATTGCCAGCTAAAGATGCTGATGATTTTTTTAATTTTGTAAAAAATAATCACTCGTTTAACCAGGGCAATATGTTTATATGCAAATCTCCTGCCATTATTAACGATTATTTTAATGCAGTTTTTACTTGGTTAGAAAAATGTGAAGATTTGTTCGGTTTTGATCTAAAAGGATACAATCAAATTAGGATGTACACATTTTTGGCAGAACGATTTCTTCCTTATTGGTTTAAAAAATACACAAACTATTTAGAGTGGCCTGTAGTATATTGCGATATAAATAAATAGAATTAATAATTACATGAAAAAGATTAAATTTAAATCATATGAAAAAAAAAGCGGTACATTAATACCCTTTTCATTCAAAAAAAACTTCCCTATTAAAGTTAAAAGAATATTTGTTATCAATGGGAAAAAAAATTTCACCAGAGGTGATCACGCGCATAAAAAATGTTCACAGTTTTTATTTCCAGTTTTAGGTAAAATTAAAATTGATTGTATTTCAAAAAAAGAAAAGAAAAAGATAATATTAGATTTCAAAAGAAAAGAAGGGTATCTATTAAAACCTAAAACTTGGTGTAAAATTAAATTTTTAACAAAAAACGCTGTTTTGTTAGTTGCTTGTGATATGGAATATAAATTTAACGATTATATAGAGGATTATCAAGAATTTTTAAAAATAATAAATAAAAAAAATAAATGAAATTATTAATTACTGGAGCTTGTGGCCACATAGGATCTTACTTAATAGAACAGGTTCACAAAATTAAAAAGATCAAAGAAGTTATTTTAATAGATAATTTTAACGCCCAGCGTTACAACTCTCTTTTCAATTTAAATAAGAAATTAAAATTTAGTTTTTTTAATATAGATCTAAGCATAAACCGTCTTTATAATTTCAAAAAGGTTAATTATGTTATCCATTGTGCATCTCATACTAATGCTCAAGGAAGTTTCTCAATAAAAAAAGAAATGTTTAGAAACAATATAGCGTGTATGAAAAATATTGTTAATTATTGCAAAAAAAATAATTCAAAATTAATTCATTTATCTTCAACAAGTGTTTATGGGAAACAAGCAAAAATAGTTAATGAAAATGATGATCATCTATTAAAACCTCAGTCTCCATACGCAGAAATTAAACTAATAGAAGAAAATCTGCTTAAAAAAAATAAGAATAAATTAAAATACGTTACCTTTAGATTTGGCACAATTTCTGGTGTTTCTAAAGGCATGAGGTTTCATACCGCAATAAATAAATTTTGTTTAAACGCATCTCTAAATGAAAAAATTTATGTATATAAAACTGCTTTCAATCAATTTAGGCCTTATCTTTCTTTAAAAGATGCTTTTAAAGTTTTTAAATTTTGTGTTGAAAAAGACTTATTTGATAACCAAATATACAATGCTCTAAGTGGCAACTTTACAGTTAAACAAATAGTTAACATGATACAAATTTTTAAGAAAAAAATTAGTATTAAATTTGTTAAAAGCGCAATAATGAATCAACTTAGCTATCATGTTGAAAATAAAAAATTAAAAAAAAAGGGGTTAAAACTTAACTCAAAAATAAAATTAGATATTAAAGAAACTCTAAATCTTTTCAAAAATTTAAATTATAAATGAAGTGTAAAATTACAAATAAATCAATTGATCCATTTATGAACTTTGGTGAAATGCCTATAGCTAATGGATTCTTAGATAAAAAGGATTTTTCAAACGAATTTTTCTTTAAAATGGAAGTTGGATTTAATGAAGACATTTCGTTGTTTCAATTAAATGACCATCCAAAACCAGAAAAAATGTTTAATGAAAATTACCCTTTTTTTACTGGTAGTTCTGAATATATGAAAAACCACTTTAGTGAATACGCTAAATTTGTAAAAAAATATCTTAAATCTAATTCAAAAATTATTGAAATTGGATCTAACGATGGGACATTCCTAAAAAATTTTATTAAAGAAACAGACAAATTAGTTGGTTTTGAGCCATCAAAAAATGTTGCGGATATAGCTCTTAAACATGATATCCCAACTATTAATAGTTTTTTCAATAAAGAGTCTGCTAAAAAATTAAAAGATTTTGCAGGAAATACTGATTTAATATGTGCTTCAAATGTAATCTGTCATATTCCTGACTTGAACGAATTAATAGAAACCATAGATATGCTCCTAACCTCAGACGGTACATTTGTTTTTGAGGAGCCTTATTTGGGTTCTATGTTCGAAAAGGTTTCTTACGACCAAATATATGATGAACATATTTACATATTTTCTGCATCATCAATTTCAAAAATATTTAAAAAATTTAATTTTGAATTGGTTGATGTAATTCCACAAATTACACATGGTGGGTCAATGAGATACATTATTAAACGAAGTAAAAACGAAATCTCTAAAAATGTTAAAAAAATTCTTGATTATGAGGCTGAAAAAAAATTGGATAAATTAGAGTCGTGCCTTAATTTTAAAATGAACTGTGAAAAATCCAAAGATAATATTGTTGAAAAAATTAATTTATTTAAAAAAGAAGGAAAGGCAATCTGTGGTTACGCTGCCACTTCGAAGAGCACAACAATATTAAATTATTGTAATATTGACAGCAATAAAATTGATTATATTTGTGACACCACTAAAGAAAAAATTGGTAAATTTAGTCCCGGTATGCATATTCCAATTAAAGACATGAGTTATTTCCATAATAATCTAACTGACTGTGTTTATCTGTTTGCATGGAATCATAAAAATGAAATATTAGATAAAGAAAAAAATTATAAAGGTGAATGGTTTTCTCATGTTGAGTTATAGCAATAGAATAGTTTTTACTGGAGGAACCGGAAGATTCGCTAAGGTTTTTAAATCCATTGAAAGTAAAACTAAATATGATTTTTTTTTTTCCAAAAAAAAATAATTTAAATATATTAAATATCTCTTCTATTAAAAAATATTTAAAAAAAAAAAAACCAAAATACTTAATCCACTTAGCGGGACTATCTAGGCCTATGAACATTCACAATAATGACATAAATCAAAGTATAGATAAAAATATTGTTGGAACAGCTAATGTTACAAAGATATGCTCTGAACTTCATATTAAATTAATATATATTTCAACCTGCTATGTGTACCCTGGGTTAAGTGGGAATTACTCAGAAAACTCTTCTGTTAAACCTATTAATAATTACGCTTGGTCTAAACTTGGTGGGGAATGCTCGGTAATACTTTATAAAAACTCATTGATTTTGAGAACATCCGTAACCGAAAAGCCATTTATACATAAAAAAGCTTTTATTGACTTTAAAACAAATTTTATTTTTCATGAAGATTTAGTTTTAAAAATAATAAAATTGATTAATCAAAAAGGAATTATCAATATTGGTGGAAAATCTCAATCGGTATACAACTTTGTTAAAAAATATAATCCTAAAATAAAAAAACAATCTGCTAAGAAAATGTTAGGTAAAAAAACTCCTTTGAATGTTTCAATGAATATTAATAAATTTAAAAAATTAATAAAATGATTAAATTTTGGTCGTACAAAAGAGAGTATAAGAAGTTTAAAAAATCATTATTAAAAAAAATTGATGAAACTTTAAGTGATGGAAATATTTTTTTTGGTAAACAATTAGAAGATTTTGAAAAAAATTTCATTAAAAAATATAAGGCAAAATATGGTATTGCCGTTGGTAGCGGAACCGATGCTTTATTAATTTCTCTAAAAACTTTAAATTTAAAAAATGGAGATGAAGTAATCACTGCTGCAAATACTGCTATACCAACAATTTCAGCTATTATAAATGCTGGGGGAAGGCCTCGATTAGTTGATATTGGAGACGACTATCTGATTGACACTGATAAAATTGAAAAAGAAATAACTGCTAAAACTAAAGCAATTATTCCAGTTCATCTTTATGGGCAAATGTGTGACATGGATAATATAAAAAGAATTGCTAAAAAAAATAGACTAATAATTATTGAAGATTGCGCTCAATCTCAAGGAGCGACTTATAAAAATTATTACTCAGGAACAATCGGTAAATTTGGTTGTTTTTCTTTTTATCCGACTAAAATACTTGGCGCCTATGGTGATGGGGGCTTTATTTTAACAAATGACTATAATGCTTACAAGCAAATCAAGAGAATTAGATTTTATGGAATAGAAACAGTTCAACAAAGTAATTTTAAAAATAAATACTATGCAAATGAAAATGGCATAAATTCTAGATTAGATGAGATTCAAGCTACAATATTAAATTTTAAATTGAAAAAGATAGATGAATTTATTGAAAAAAGAAGAAAGTTAGCCAAAAGATATATAACTAAGCTTTCATCTTCAAATATAAATATTCCTGTAGAAAATTTGAGTTGTAAACACGTCTACCATTTATTTACTGTAGATCATCCTAAAGCACATAAAATAACAAAAAAACTTTCAAATTTAAAAATTCAAACTAGAACAATTTACCCTTTTCCTATTCATAATATGAAAGCATATAAAAAATTAATAAAAAATAAAAAAAAATTGAAAAATTCAGATCAAAAAGCTAAAAGAATTTTTTCTTTACCATTATATCCTGAACTTAAATACTCAGAAATAGACAAAATTTGCTCTAATTTAATTAAAATTTTAAAAAGTATTTAAAATTTTAAATTAGTTTTAGAACACAATCTTTTAAATTAAAATTTATAACCAAATTGATAATAATTTGAGGGAAAAGAACATCTTTCTTTGAAAACTTCCTCCCAAGAGTCTTTTATAAAATAGTCTTTTTTATTATGAGCTGAATAATATTTGTAAAAAGAATTTGGTAGTCCGGCATATTCCCACACTTTGAAATAAAATGAGTTAGATACTTGTTCAAAACTTGAAACATAACGTTTGACAATTTTTTCTTCCATTTCATGCAGGCAATCTATTGCAATTGATATATCAAAAAAATGTTTAGGTAAAAATTTAATTTGATGGGGCAAAATATATATTATATCTGATCCTTCAAGTATTTTTAAAAAATCTTTTTCATTTTCTACACTTAATGCATAAGATATTTTTTTTTCAGTAAATAATCTCTCAATATTTTTATATGATAAATTTATAGCTGGAGGAATGTCAGCTATCACATATTTAATATTTTCTTTTAATGAAAGTATTGTTTGTGTCGTACGTCCAGCACCAGAACCTATTTCTAAAAAATTTCCTTTTTTATTGGGAATTTTTTCCAGTAATTTTTCTATTTTTTCAAATTCAAATAAAGAATTTAAGTCATCTTGCGAGAGATTGTTATCATTAATCATCAAAGATGGTTTTTCTGGTATTGATAATTTTCTTTTATTTTTAATTTTTACAAATTTTTTAAAAACATCCTTATCTTTTATATTTTCATAAAGAAGTAGGATTAATAAATTGTGATTAATTGACTCTTCGTAAGAAAAGTCTTTTTGTTTTTTAAAAATATTTACTTTTAAATTAATTGATTTTTTTTCCACTAATTTGCAAGCATCTTTAATAAGGTCCTCGTTGAAGTGAGTAAACGTAAAATATTCTTTTCCCAAAATATCTTGGCTGTTTTCAAATTTTTTTTCTGATATTAATTTTAAATGATTTATAACAAGTCTTCTCCAAAATTTTGAGCTCCACTCATAACTCTCAGAATTTATAAAATATTCTAAAGTTTTATTTAAATCATCTGGAATTTTTTTTTTATCTAACTTTTTATAAAAATTTTTCAGATTATGAGATTTAATATGTGAGTTCTTAAAAGTGCTCCACCAGGATTTTTTTCTTGCTTGTAAATTCATATTTTTGGTAGCGAGAGGCGGATTCGAACCGCCGACCCCAGGCTTATGAGTCCTGTGCGGTGAACACTACCCTTCACTTCTTAACGTTATA
>MDTG01184732.1_pt1 | contig 13663 bp, 13 predicted proteins | sample 811421 | NCBI WGS metagenome assembly MDTG01 (sample SAMN05326645, study PRJNA326480) | marine metagenome | isolation source: seawater | place: Pacific Ocean: South East | collected 2011 | reverse complement strand
CACCACGTTGATAGGCTGGATGTGGAAGCGCAGTAATGTGTGCAGCTGACCAGTACTAATAGCTCAATTGGCTTGATTTATGCACTGAAAAAAATTTTACAGATAATTGATAATTATTAAAAACTTTAAAAAATGTGCGAAATTTACACATTTATTTCTTCATAATGTAGTTTAATCTTAACAAAAATTATTAAATTAAGTTATCTTAACAATAAATGTCCTCACAAAATAAAAATAAATTTATAATAGAAAATATATCTAATGCTTTTCTAAAGATTAGCTATAATGATTATGTCATTTTATGTGATCCTTGGTTAACTAATAGAATATTTGATAACTCTTGGATGGTTTATCCTCCTGTTTTGGATATTAGAAAAGCCATAAATGGTGTAACGCACGTATTTATTTCTCACATTCATCAGGACCATTATGATATAAACTTAATTAAACTCTTACCCAGTAATACAAAATTTTTAATTCCCAATCTTTTTCCAAACAATAAAATTGCAGATAGAATAAAGCAACTAGGATTTGAAGACGTAAAAATATTAGATCTAGAAAAAGAATATAATTTAGAAAAAGATTTAAATTTTTTTGTTATTCCCCCCATGAACGACTTTGGACAAGAAACTGAAAACATGAAAAAAGAACAAAACTTTACAGGAGTTCCTATAGATACAGGGATTATAATTTATAATGAGTATGGAAAAATTTGTGCAATGGGAGATAATTCACCATACTATTTTGAAAAATTAGATAAGTCTATCACCAAACTAGAAAACACAGATGTTTTATTTGTTCCATACAATGGGTATTCAGCTGATTTTCCATTAAATTTTATAAATTATAAAGAATCTGAAAGAACTGAATTATCTCATAACCAGAGTATGAATAGATTAAATTTACAAAAGAAATTTATAAAAAAAATTAATCCAAAAAAGGCAGTACTATATTCATCAGATTTTGCATTATCAGGTCCTAATGCAATTAATTTTGTTAAAATTCACCCTGAAGAATGGAGAAATAAAATAAAAGCATCGAAAATTTATGAAAAAGAGACAAATGTTTCTTCAACGTATTTATATGTTGATGATAAATTAATATTTAATAATAAAAATTTTTTTGACATCAAAAGACTAAATGACTTTTTACCAGACCCCCTAGAGTTTGCAGAGTCTGTATTTTCAAAAATTCCTAACACCAGAAATTTATTTAAAAAAATTAAAAATCAAGAAAACTTAGATAGTCTGTTTCAAAATTCATGTGAAACTCTATTTAAAAAAACTAATAAAATTAATTTAAAATCAAAAAATATTTTCTCAATTGAATTAACAGATATTAATAAAAAGTATTTTATAGATTTTAATTCCCAAACTTTCGGAAGTGGTGAAAAAGATTATACAAACAAAGTTTTTCTAGAGTCAAATTATTTTCAAGGATTATTAAACTTTGAAAGTCATTGGAATGATGCTCAAATTTCTCACAATCTGTATTGGAGTCAACCCTCTGAATATGACCCAGCTTTTGATACATTAATTAATTTTTTTCACAAAGAAAAAATTGGACCATTACCAATAAGATTGTAAACATATTTGATTTCAAATATTGAGACTATCTATTACTTCTCTTAATTTCTTATTATTGCTTAAAGAAATCAGAATTCTATTAAAAAATAAATTTATTAATTCCCATATCAAAACCTATTGTTTGACCATTTAGAGATTTAAGATTTTTCTGAACAACGAGTTTAACAAATTCGGCAATTTCCGTTGTCTCTGGAATATTATTTACTCCTAAATTTTTTGCTAAAGTTTTTATGTTGCTTTTATCTTTTTTTAATAATTTATTTAACCTATCTGTATTAGTTGGTCCCGGTGCAATATTAATTACTGAAATATTTTTTTTTCGTAATGTAATTGATAAAGATTTAAGTACACTGACTAATGCAATTCTATAGGCATTGGATAATATTAATTTTTCGTTAGGTTCTTTAACATGAAGCGAAGAAATTAAAAAAATATATCCATTTCTATTTATTGAAATCTTTTGTAAAAATAATACAAAAAATAAAAATAATTGATTAAAATATTTAATCCAATCTTTATGTTTTATTTCATGAAAATCTTTTGCTGGAGGGCCACCTGTATTTAAGACAACAACATCTAAATTATTATATTTTTTCACAATTTTATTAACATTACTAATTTTTGATGTATCACAATCTTTAGAACTTAAAGCAAAAGTTTTTTTTGAAATTTGTGTTAATTTATTTGCTATCGCTTTACCAATACCCCTTGATCCAGCAAACACTAAGCTCCTCATTTTATTTTTGCTTCAGGGTTTTTCATAGAGTTTTTTATTTTTTTTGAGTTACCTATTGATTTATTTATATCACTTAAATTTTTTAAAACAGTATTTATTTCATTTAAGTCCAAAGCATGCTTATCATCATGAATTTTTCTCAGTGTAGGATTTTTTACATAAAAGAAAATGGACTCTGGATTATATGTAGTCAATGCATAAAGAAGGTTGTGATTATCACAATGTAAACCATATGCTATATTCTTTCCGGTTACCATCCGAAGGCTTGTAATTGCTGAAAGATTTGCATCTTTAATATTATGAGATAAATTTGTGTGTATAAATTTAATCTTACTATATAATTTACTTTTATTAATAATTTCTCTAGTGGAAGAAATACCAGTTGAAATATAAATCGGCTTATTAGTTTTAATTAAATTTTTTATTAAATTTTTGTTGTAAAAATCAACACTTAAAATTTTCCAAAAGTCTATTTTTTGGCTATTAAAAAAATTTATAAAGTTCTTATCTGCAATAGCTACCCCAATTTTTTTTTTGCTTTTTTAATTTGCTTAATTTTCCTTTTATAGAAAATTTCTGGTAAGTTATTCATTTTCAACTTAGCCATTCTCTCAGGTGGCAATATTTGAAACGTAATTGCATTTACATCAGTTTTTATTAGTTTTTTTACAAAGTTATTTGCTATATTAGTTTTTCCAAGATGATTTTGACCAATTTCTGCTATGTAGTAAGGTTCTCTTAAATATGAGGATTTTTTTTTAGAAAAATTTTTCATTTACAAAAATTTAAATATAAACATTATTATTAAATAAGTTTACTGTATTCTAATCTAGGTATAAGTATAAACTTTAATTATTACATAAAATTAAATATTAATTATGAAAAAACCCTATCTTATTGGCGAAATTGGAATTAATCATAATGGTTCTTTAAAAATGGCTAAAGAGCTTATTTTATTGGCTAAAGATTGTAAATTTGATGCTGTAAAATTTCAAAAAAGAGATCCAGATTTCTGTGTACCTGAAAATCAAAAAGAAAAGCTTCGAAATACCCCCTGGGGAATGATTAAGTACTTGGATTATAAAAAAAAATTAGAATTTGGAGTTAAAGAATATATTGCTATTGATAAATATTGTAAAAAACTAAAGATAGAATGGTTCGCAAGTCCATGGGATATCAACAGCTTAAATTTCTTAAAACGGTTTAAATTAAAATATCAAAAGGTTGCTTCTGCAATGCTAAAAAATTCTGCTCTTATAGAGAAAATTGCAAAAGAAAGAAAAAAAACATTTATTTCTACAGGCGGAGCCAGTATGCAAGAAATATTAAAAGCAACCAAAATATTTAAAAAACATAAATGTTCATTTATAGTAATGCATTCTGTCTCTTTATATCCTGCAGACGACAAAAGTCTTAACATAAACTTTATTAAAAAATTACAAAAAAAATTTGGAAAAAATAATGTGGGTTATTCTGGCCATGAACGTACCACCTTACCCTCTATTCTTGCCGCCTCTTTGGGAGCGGCTGCAATTGAAAGACATATAACTCTTGATCGAACATTATGGGGAACTGATCAGTCTGCCTCTCTAGCAAAAGCTGGCATGTTATCTTTGGCTGAAAGTTGTGCAAAAATTCAAGCTATTATGGGAGATGGGAAAAAAAGATATTTAAAAGAAGAGAATAAAAAAATTTCAACTATGATTTATTGGAAAAATAAATAAATTTTAATTAAATGAAACCAAAAATTATAGCAGTTATTCCTGCAAGAGGTGGGTCCACTAGAATTAAAAATAAGAATATAAAAATCTTTAATAAAAAGCCTTTAATTGCATGGACAATCAAAGCTGCTTTACAATCAAAATTAATAGATGATGTATATGTTACGTCTGAAAATGAAAATATTTTAAAATTGAGCAAGAAATATTTAGCTAAGATTATTAAAAGACCAAAAAAATTATCAAATAGTATTATTATGCCAGATGAAGCTATAAAACATGCTTATTTAGAAATTAACAAAAATTATGATTATATTGTAACTTTACAGCCAACATCACCATTAAGAACAGCAAAAGATATAGATGGGGCAGTAAATAAGATTATAAAAACAAAAGCAGATAGTTTATTATCTGTTTTTAAAACACATGCATTCTTATGGAAAAAATCACGCAATTACTATTTGCCTACAAACTATGATTATAATAAGAGGCCGAGAAGTCAAGAAAGTGAGTTATTTCAAGAAAATGGTGCAATTTATATTACTAAACCAAAAATTCTTCTAAAAAAAAATAACAGACTCGGAGGAAAAATTACCACATATTGCCTAAGCTTTTGGAAGTCTATTGATATAGATTTCTTAGAGGACTTTCATGCAGCAGAAGTATTGCAAAAAAACATAAAATTGAAAAAATATTTTAATATTTAACCTTTTAAAAAAATTTATTCTCTAAGTGAATAAATTAAATTATCTATTTAAAGTGAGAACACTTTCAGAAAAAAATTACAAATAATTATAACTTGAGATTTAATTCTCCCATCTAGATAGTAAAAAAAAATTTTATAGATTTTAATTCTCAAGCTTTTGGAAGTGGTGAAAAAGACTATACTAACGAAGTTTTGTAGAGTTAGGTTTATCAAGTATTTAATACATTAATTAATTTTTTTCACAAAGAAAAAATTGGTCAACTTCCAATTACGCTTTCAAAATCAATAAAATTAAATTATAAACTTAAAATTATTAGATATTCATAGTGAACACTTTAGTTACAATATGTGTGCCTACACACAACCGAGCAAAATATATTGGTAGAGCTATAAGGTCTTTAATAGGTCAATCTTTTGAAAAAAAAAATTTTGAAATAATAGTTGTTGACGATGGCTCCAAGGACAATACATCATTGATCCTTTCTTCTTTCAAAAACGATATAAAAATAATTAGAAATAAAAAAAAATTAGGTTTATCAGCAAGTTTAAATAAAGCTATTAAATTATCCAGGTCTAAATATTTTTTAAGAGTTGATTCCGATGATTATGTAAATAAAGAATACATAAATTTTTTATATAAAATGATAAATGAAAATAGAGATTATAATGCGGCTTACTGTGATTATTTTTTAGTTGATGAAAATGAGAATTTTATCGAGAGAGTGGATGCGCAACAAAATCCTATAGCTTGTGGAATTATTTTTAAGACTGATGATTTAAGAAAAATTGGAATGTATTCTCAACAAAAAAAGATATTCGAGGAAATAGATCTATTAAGTAGATTGAAAAAAAATAAAAAATATAAAATGCTTCATTTAAAGATTCCTCTTTATAGATATAGGATGCATGATGAAAATATGACTAAAGGAAGAAAATGAAAAGGTTCGGTGTATTAAAATTGCACAATTTTAAACCAACAATTATAGCAGAAGCCGGAGTCAATCATTCATGTAATTTAAAATTAGCCTTAAAATATGTTGAACTTACAAAAAAATCTGGAGCAGATGCAATTAAATTTCAAACATATAAAGCTGAAAAAATTGTTGCAAAGCATAGCCCAGCATATTGGGACACAACTAAAGAAAAAACCAAATCTCAATTCCAACTATTTAAAAGATATGACAAGTTTAATTATCAAGATTATTTTAAGATTTATAAGAAATGTAAAAAAGAAAAAATTTTGTTTATGTCATCTTTATTTGATACTGATGCCGTTGATGAATATGATCATTTATTAAAAGTATATAAAATATCGTCGTCAGATATCAATAACGTTCCATTATTAAAAAAAATTTCATCTAAAGAGAAGTTTACAATTATCTCAACAGGAGGCTCAACCATTAATGAAATTAAAAAGGCCTTATACTATTTAAATTTACCAAACCACAAAGTTTGTATAATGCACTGTATTTTAAATTATCCAGCAAAAGAGGAAGATGCTAAACTTAATTATATAAAATATCTTAAAGCAAAATTTCCAAAACATATCATTGGATATTCAGATCATGTTGACTCAAATAGTGAATTAACACAATTACAAGTGGCATATGAATTTGGGGCACAGATTATAGAAAAACATTTTACCCATAATAAAAATAATAAAGGAAATGATCATTATCATTCAATGGATTATAAAGATCTATTAAACTTTAATCAGATTATGCGTAGGCGTCATAATCTTATAGGTGTGGGTAAGAAAAATCTAATTAAAGAAAAAGTAAGTATAAAATATGCTAGGAGAAGTATATTTTGTAAGGAAAAAATATCCAAAAATGAAGTCTTATCGGAAAAAAATTTAATTACATTAAGACCAGGAAATGGGATTTCGGCGTCTAATTGGTTAAAAATTATTGGAAAAAAAACTAAGTATAATTTGGAAAAAGGGAGAATGATTAAATACAAAGATTTGGTTTAGCCTTACGCATTTTTATATATATCCGAAACCAATTTTTTTGCAGAGTCAAACTTTGGTTTATATCTAAACAATCTCTTTAGCCTACTGACATCAGCTATCACTTCAGAAGGATCACCTGTAATTTTTTTAGTAAATTTAATTTGAATATCTTTTTGAAATAGTTTTTGAAATTCATCAATTATTTTCAAAATAGTAAAACTTTTTCCATAACCACAATTAAAAATTACAGATCTATTTTTTTTTCTTATTAAAGTTAAGGATTTGTAGATTAAATTAATTAAATCAATAATATGAATAAAATCTCTTGCCGGAGAACCATCTGCAGTAGAATGATTATTACCAAAAATTGTATAAGATGGTTTTTTTTTTAAAAATGAAATTTTCATTTTTTCTAAAGCTGACAAGTTTGTCATGTAGGGTTTTTTTTTATATCTACCAACTACATTAAAAAATCTAATAATAGCGTAATTAATTTTGTATTTTTTTTTTATTATATATTTTTCGAACTCATTTTTAGAGTAGCCATATGGATTTATAGGAATTTTCATATCATTTTCTCTAAATTTAATTTTTTTATCTCCATAAACGGCAGCTGTTGAAGAAAATATGAAGTTTTTTACTTTAAGCTTGTAACATAAATCATAAAGTTTTTTAGAGTATTCATAATTATTTTTATAGTATATTTCTTTTTTTAACCATGACTCATTGGCATAAATTTTTGCAGCTAGATGAATTACAGTATTAATATTTTTTTTTTTAATTATTTTTTCTATTTGAGCTAAATCATTAATGTCAGATTTAATAAAAATATTAACAAATTCATTTTTTTTTGTTGAGTTTGATAAATTATCTAAAATATAAAATGACTCTTTCTTTTTTTTTAATAATTTACATAATTCATAACCAATGTATCCAAATCCGCCAGTGACTAAAATATGATTTTCTTTTTTTTTCATTTAAACAATTAAATTTAATAATATTGCAAAATATGCAATATATAAATTATGCATAATACACGAAATAAAATTAATCAATTTTTAAAAGATTTATTCCCATTGCATAGAAGCTTGGCAGGAGAGGAGAATAGAGCTACTTTAAAATATATTAAGAAATTTATTCCAATTAAAATAGTAGAAATTCCATCAAATAAAAAAGTTTTTGATTGGAGAGTTCCTTACGAGTGGAGTATAGAGGAGGGAATTATTAGAGATAATTATGATAAAGAATTAATTAATTTGAAGAATAATAACTTACATGTAATTAGTTACAGTAAGTCAGTAGATTTAAGATTAAATTGGAGTAGACTAAAAAAAAAATTACACAAACACCCAAAATTAAAAAAAGCAATTCCCTATAGAACTTCTTATTATAAAAAAGATTGGGGATTTTGTGTCAATTCATCTCAATACAACAAAATTAGAAGCTCAAAAGGACCTTATAAAATAAAAATTAAAAGTGCTTTCAAGAAAGGTTCAATGTCAATTGGAGAACTATTAATTAAAGGTAAATCAAAAAAAGAGATTTTAATTTCAACTTATATTTGTCATCCTTCAATGGCGAATGACAACTTGTCAGGTGTTGTGCTTACGTCTTTTTTATCAAAGTTTCTTTTAAGTAAAAAAAGAAAATGGAGTTATCGAATATTATTTATTCCAGAAACAATTGGAGCAATTAGTTACTTAAATCAAAATAAAGATATAATGTCTAAAATTGATTGTGGTTTAAATATTTCTACAGTAGGTGGTCCAGGAAAATTTGGATATAAAGAAACGTTTGACAAAAATCACTACCTAAACACTCTGATCGATAATTTGTTTAATGAAAAAAAAATTAAATATAAAAAATATTCCTTTGATATCAATGGAAGTGATGAGAGGCAGTATTCTTCACCAGGTTTTAGAATTAATATTGGCGCAATCACAAAAGATAAATATTATGAATATCCATACTATCATTCTTCTCTGGATAATTTGAATTATGTAAAAGCAAAAAACTTAAAAAAAACTCTAGATATATATTATTCTGTCATTGAAAAATTAGAAAAGAGAGAAGTTTATTTAAGCAATATAGATGTAGAAGCTTTTTTAACGAAGCATAATTTATTCAAAAAAATTGGAGGTTCTTTTTTAAAAAAAAATAGCTTGAGTGAAGTAGAGATCATAAATTGGATAATTTTCTTGTGTGATGGAAAAAACAGCATTGATGAAATATCTAATATTATAAATATTTCAACCAAAACGCTAAAAAAATTAATAAAGAAACTTGTATCAAAAAAAATTATTTTTAAATATGTCTGAAATTTATGTTGAAAAACTTACCAAAGAACAAGATTGGAATTTTATTATTGAAAATTCCTCTCAATCTACATTCTTTTCAGAAAAAATTTTTCTAGAGGCTACAGGAAAAAAATTTTTAAGATTGATTATTAAAAAAGGTTCAATAATCAGAGCAGGTATATCTTTTTTTCTATCGGATGATGGAAAAAAAATTATTAACAATTACCTGGGTATTTATGGAGGGCTATTATTCACAGATAATACAGAGTCTAAATTGTATAGAAAAAACATTGATATATTTAACATAACCAATGTTTTAGTAGAATTTCTCACAAGACAGTATGACGAGATATCAATTAAAACCTTTCCTTCATTTCAAGATTTACGTCCATTTCAATGGTATAATTACAACACTAGTTTACCAAAGTTTGAAATTAATATCAGATATACTCTAATCTTGAATGGCAAGAGCTTAGATGAAATTAAATCGGGTTTTAGTACAAACCATAAACGTTCAATAGCAAAAGCAATTAAAAATAACTATAAATCTGAAATTTCTAATGATCCAAAAATCTTATTTCAACATTACGAAAATTTAGTAAAGATAAATAAAATAAAATTAACAGCTAAAGAAAAAATAGAATTAAAAAATACATGTAAAGCTATATTAAAGAAAAATAGAGGAGTTATACTCTACATAAAAAATGATAAAAATATAGTTTTGTCTTCTATATTTTATGTCTGGGATAATAAAAGATCATATTTTTTAATTGGAGCTAGAAATGTGAAAGTGGAAGATGTTTTTGCTCCAACATATTCTCATTGGTTAATGATAAAATATCTATTTGATAACAATAATTTAAAGCAATTTGATTTTGAGGGTGTTAATAGTCCTAAGAGAGGTTTGTTTAAATTAAAATTTGGAGGATCGCTCCATCCTTATTATCATTTAATATTAAAAAAAAGGGTTTGATTTGCTTCAAGGTAAAATCTATAGTAAAATATTCTTATTTAAAACCATCATATGAATTCAAAAAAAATTATTCCAATTAATAAAGGAAATTATTCAATGGATACGGAGGAGCGTGATATCGAGTATGAAAAAAAATTATCCTCTGGATGGGAAGAGGGTTATAAAGAATATAGAAAAAAATGGGTTGATTACGCAAAAAATCAAATTGTTTCTGATTACCCTCTTTTAGTTGACTTAGAGTTGTCTTCTATATGTAATTTGAAATGTCCAATGTGTTATACAATCACTGATAAATTTGGAGAGAAAGTAAATACTAAAAGAATGGATATGGAGTTATTTAAAAAAATTATAGATGAAATAGCACATAAAGTTCCAGCTATAAGACTAAGTTTAAGAGGGGAAGCAACACTCCATAAAAATTTTGCAGAATGTATAGAGTATGCAAAAAGTAATGGCATCAAAGAGATTTCAACTTTGACTCATGGTTTTAAGTTAACTTTACCTTTTTTTGAAAAAATCGCTAAAGCAGGAATTGATTGGATTACAATTTCTATAGATGGCACTGGAAAAATGTATGAGTCAATAAGAAAACCATTAAAATTTAATGATCTACTTCAAAAAATAAAAGATATAAAAAAATATAAAGAAGAAAATAATCTAAAAAAACCAGTAATTAAAGTTCAAGGTATTTGGCCTGCGGTAAAAGAAAATGTAGATAAATATTATGATACATTTGCCCCTATTGTAGACAAAGTAGCCTTTAATCCACTAATAGATTATCTATGGAATGATAATGAGATTGAATATTTGGAGGATTTTTCATGTCCTCAACAATATCAAAGACTTGTAATTGGTGCAGATGGACTAGTAATGAAATGTTCGAATGATGAAGAAAATGTAGAAACAGTTGGTGATGCTACAAAACAATCCGTTCATGAAATTTGGCATGGAGAAAAAATGACCAATGTTAGAGAAATGCACAAAGAAGAGAGAGGATTTTTAAAAAGTGAAATATGCAGAAAATGCTATCTTCCTAGACAAACTTCCGAAGAAGTCACTAAAGTTAAAAATAGAAAACTTATAGTTAGAAATTACACAAAAAGATCACAAATTGTGGGAACATGAACGAAAAATATTACCAACTCGATGGTATATAAAAATCTTTAGGAATATCTTTAGTTTCTTTTTCAATTAGATTTATTTCATTTTTAGAAAATTTTTTTTTAGATTGATACTGTATAATTTTTTCAATATCTTTTTTTTTACTTACACCAATAATAATTTTATCAAATTTATTAATTGAGTTAACATATGTATAACATATTTCATCTATTGATCTTTTGGGAAAATGAGATTTAATTTTTTCTAATATATTTTTTATTTCAGGGTAAAATTTTCTAATTGTTTTTGGCCATAGATTTTTTTTTTTAAAAATTAAACCTTGTAAAAAAATACTTCTTGCAACTATTCTTTTATCTTGAATTAGTCTTTCATATTTTAAAATTTTTTTCCATCTTTGATCGAATATATTTATTGGTAATTGAATATATTTAATTTCAGGATTTGATAATATTTTTTTTAAATTTCTATAATGATCTAATGAAATTCCAATATGATTAATTTTTTTATTTTTTTTAAGTAAATTTAAAATAATTTTTTTATCATAAAAAAAATCTTCAATTCTATGTATATACATACAAAAAATTTTTTTTTTAGGAGTGTTAATAATTGACTTGTTAATTGATTGAAAAATTTTTTTTTTAAGTTTTTCTTTACCTAGTTTTTTTAAACTTTTATTAATCTGAATTGTTTTTGAATAAATTTTAATTTTTTTATTTAGATTAAAAAAATTTTTTTCTGAATTATAAGAATAAGCAGTATCAAATAAAAAAAATTTTTTTTTTAATATATAATTAATTAAATTTTTGGGATTTAGAACTCTTTTATTTCTATAGCCATAACCAAGACTACCCATGTTAGCAGTCCCAATGATTATTTTATTGAATTTATTTTGTAATAACATTTTTCAATTTTAAATTTGAAGTTTATACTATTATCTTTATCAATGAAAAAAATAAATATATTGGCAACAATTCAATGTAGATCAAATTCTTCAAGGTTTCCAAATAAAATCTTTAGTAAAATTTTAAATAAATCAATATATGAAATTTTGTATCTTAGATTAAAAAAATCTAAATTTTTAGATAGAATTTTAGTTGTTACAACAACATCAAAAAAAGATGATTTGTTTGTAAGAAAGCTAAAAAAAAAACAAATTGAATATTATAGAGGCAGTCAACACAATGTTTTGAAAAGATTAGCAAGAGGGGCAAGTATTTTTAATCCAGAAGTTATTGTTCAATTAACAGGTGATAATCCTTTCATAGATATTTTAATGTTAGATAGAATGATTAATTATTTTTTAAAGAATAAAAAAAAAATAGACTTTCTTACAAATAATGGTTTTAGTAATTTGGATGATAGATCTTCCCCTCTAGGAACAGATATTCAAATTTTTAAATTCAAAGACTTACTCAAAAATGTTGAATTAACAAAAAAATTAAGAAAAAAAGATTTATTGGAACATCCAAGTTTGTACTTTTATAGAGAGGGAAGTTCTCTTTACAAACTTCATAATTTAAAATTACCAAAAAAGTGGAATAGAAGTTATAGACCTAGACTGACTATTGATACAAAAAATGATTTAAAATTTTGGAGATTATTTTTTAAAAGATTGAGTGCCTATAAAAAAAATATTTATATTAACCTCGAAGATATACTAAAACACTTGGATAAAAATAGAGATTTATTAAAAATCAATAAATCCATTAAGCAAAAAATTCCAATTTTAAAAAATAAAAGTTGATTATCATTTAACAAATTGTATCTATAATTTAAATTATAATTACATTGTTATATATATGAATAATTCAGTTTTAATTACAGGTGGTTGTGGTTTTATAGGTTCACATTTAGTCGAATTTTTTTTAAAAAAAAAATTTAATATTACGATACTTGATAAGTATAATGTTGACAATAATTGGGGACATCTTCAAAATTTTAAAAATAAAAAAAATAAAAATTTAAAAATTATCTTAGGAGATATTCGTGATTATGATTGTGTATTAAAATCTATTAAAGGGAATGATTCTGTAATACACCTTGCTGCTTTGGGTGGAATACCATTCTCATATTTTTCACCATTGGCGTACCTCAAAACAAATACAGAGGGGACTTATAATGTTTTGGAAGCATCAAAAAGTCTTAAGACAAAACAAGTATTGATTTTTTCAACTAGTGAAACGTATGGCTCTGCTCAGTTTGTGCCTATGGATGAAAAACATCCTAAAGTGGCTCAATCACCATATGCCGCTTCAAAAATTGCTGCAGATCAAATAGCAATAAGCTATCACAAATCCTTTAATACTCCGGTAAAAATTGTAAGACCCTTTAATGTGTTTGGTGAAAGGCAATCAGATCGGGCTATAATACCAACTATAATCTCTCAATTGTTAGATAATTCTATCAAGTGTGTTGAATTAGGGAACATAGATACTACCAGAGATTTTACCTATGTTTCCGATGTTTGTGATGCAATTTATAAAATTTTTAATTCAAATTTTTTTTTAGGTAAAGAAGTGAATATAGGATCAAATCAAGAAATATCAATTGATGAGCTTTTTAATACAATTG
>MDTG01266750.1_pt1 | contig 13664 bp, 12 predicted proteins | sample 811421 | NCBI WGS metagenome assembly MDTG01 (sample SAMN05326645, study PRJNA326480) | marine metagenome | isolation source: seawater | place: Pacific Ocean: South East | collected 2011 | reverse complement strand
GTTTTATTAAGTTTTCAATTTTTTCCGCATACTCAAAAGACTCATCTTTTCTAAAAAGTAATTTTGGTAAAAATTTCATAAATACTTTTTTAGATAAAATTTTTCTTATCAAAAAAGAATAATCCTTAAGTTGATTTATTACTTCGTCGGCATTTTTTCCTCCCAAAGGCATTACATATGCTTTGGCTATTTTCAAATCTTGGCTCATTTTCACTTCAGTAACTGTAATCGTGTTAGTTTCTAAGTTTGGAACTTTTGCCTCGTTTTTAATAAATATCATACTCAAAGATTGTTTTATCATTTCGCCAACTCTTAATTGTCTTTGAGAAACTGGCTTTCCTATTCTATCAACCATTATATTGTTCTCTCTTTCGAAATTGTACTAAACGCTTCTATTATGTCGTCTTTTTGAAAATCCATGTAATCTTTTATCGTAATTCCGCACTCCTGGCCATTATTTACCTGTTTAACCTGATTTTTTTCTCTAAATAAAGTGCCTACTTTTCCTGTATAAATAATCGCACCATCTCTAATTAATCTTACCTCGGAAGTACTATTTATTTCACCCTCTGTAATTTTACATCCTGCAACTTTTCCAGCACCTGAAACTTTGAAAATAGCTAAAATTTGTGCCATACCTATTATAGTTTCTTTTACATCTGGTGTCAGTAAACCAGACATTCTTTGTTTAATATAATCTAAAACTTCATAAATAATATTATAAGAAGAAATTTTAATTTTTTCATTTTCAGCTAGTTTTTTTGCTTCTTTGCTTGGTTTAACATTAAATGCAATTAGTACAGCATTTGAAGCTTTGGCTAAAGTTACATCTGTCTCAGTGACCATACCAATATCTGCTAAAATAATTTTTGGTTTTACTTCGTCATGCTTGATTTGACTAATAGCATTTTTAATAGCCTCTGAAGATCCGTGAACATCTGATTTTATAATTAAGTTAAGTTCCTCTGCAGATTTATCTGAAAATGCTGATTCTTGAGTTGCAAAAGATAAAGGATTTTTACCATCTTTTGCTTCCTCTGCTCTATTTTCACTCAGTATTTTAGCTTCTTTTTCATTATCTAAAACTATAAAGTCATCACCTGCTTTTGCTGCACCATTAATTCCTAAAATTTCAACAGGTGTTGATGGAGGTGCTTCATTTATATTTTTTCCTTTATCATTGATAATTGCTCTTACTTTGCCCCACTTCAATCCACTTACAAAAAAATCACCTTTTTTAAGCGTACCAGTCGTTACAATAATAGTTGCTACGGGACCTCTACCAACATCAATTTTTGATTCTAAAACAACTCCTGTAGCCTTAGAGTCAAAATCGGTTTTTAAATCTAAAATCTCTGCTTGAAGTACGATTGCTTCAACTAATTTGTCTAGATTTAGTTTTGTTTTTGCAGAAATCTCTACCATCAATGTATCTCCAGATAAATCTTCTGCAATTAATTCGTATTCTAACAATTGATTTTTTATTTTTTGTGGATCTGCTTCTGGCAGATCACATTTATTAATTGCAACAACTATAGGAACGTTTGCTGCTTTAGCATGTTTTATAGACTCAATAGTTTGAGGCTTTACCCCGTCATCAGCTGCAACTACTAAAACAACTACATCAGTTAATTTAGATCCTCTAGCTCTCATTTCAGTAAACGCTGCATGACCAGGAGTATCAATAAAAGTTAATTTATTAGACTGACTTTCGATCTGGTATGCGCCAATATGTTGAGTAATTCCACCAAATTCACCCGAGACTACATTAGCGCTTCTTAAAACATCTAGGACAGAGGTTTTACCATGATCAACATGTCCCATAACTGTTACTATAGGAGGTCTATTTTTTAAATTTTCAACTCTGGTCGCTTTTATTTTTTGAATTATTTCTTCAGCCTTTTTTTCGCGTATAGGATTATGCCCAAATTCTTTGACTAAATATTCTGCAGTATCAGCAGCTAATGTTTGATTTATAGTTACAGTAACACCCATACCAAAAAGATACTTAATAACATTGCTTGATTGCTCTGCCATTCTATTTGCAAGTTCCCTTACTGTAATAGCTTCTGGGATATTAATATCTCTTTTAATTGGTTTAAGATTTTCTTTAATCTCATTCTTATTTAAATTTTTTTGCTCTTTTTCTCTTGCCCTTCTTACTGATGCTAAACTCCTTTCTCTTGCCTCAATTTCATCACTTAATGCTCTTGAAACTGTTAATTTAGCCTCTCTTTTTTTTGTTCCTAATTTAATTTTTTTTCCGTCACTATCTCCCTTTAGTCTTTTGGTAGCTCTTTGCTCTGCTAGCTTTCGTCTTTCAAAATCGCTTGAGATTGGTGGTGTTTTGTTACCAAAAGATGACTTTAGAGGCGCTCCACGGTTAAATGAAGAAGCAGTTTTAGTTTTTGAATTATTATTTGATGCTTTGAATGAGCTGCCTTTTTTAACAAAGTTGTTTTTTTGTTTTTCGATTACAACTGAATTTTTTCCCTGCGTCTTAATAATCTCAATATTTTTGATTGATTTTTTGGCTGTACCAGAAATTGTTAATTTTGTTTTTTTGTTTTCCATAACTCATCACTCAATCTTTGTAAATAATATTTCTTGCTGACATTATAAGTTCATCAGCTTCTTCCTTTGATAGAGCAAAATCCTCTAAATATCCTTGTATTTTAACTCTTTCTCCTTTAATCACATCATACCCACCAGTTAGCTCATCAGATGCTAAATCTGCAAAATCTTCAAGAGTTAAAATTTTTTGTTCTCCTAATGTAACAAGCATCCCTGGTGTCAAGCCTTTTAAATTTATTAAGGTTTCCTCAAGACCAAGATCTTTAATTCTCTGGGAAATATCTTCTTGGTCTTTTTCATGAAATTCTTTTGCTCTTTCAATTAATGCTTTCGCAGTATCTTCTTCAATTCCCTCGATTTTCATCAAATCATCAGAATTACTATCTTTAATATCGTCTATTGTAGAATAACCTTCAGCTACCAATAATTGCCCTAACGTTTCATCTAATTCTAAATTTTTAACAAAATTTTCAGTCTTTTCCTTAAACTCTAGTTGTCTTCTTTCAGAGTCCTCAGCATCTGTCATAATGTTAATTTCATAATTTAACAACTTAGTAGCTAATCTTACATTTTGACCTCTTCTACCAATTGCTTTACTCAAATTTTCTTCAGTAAGTATCACATCTAGTTTTTTTCTTTCTGCATCGACATTAACTCTTTGTACTTCTGCCGGAGATAATGCGTTTGAAACTAATATTGCTGGATCATCTGACCAGTTTACAATATCAATTTTTTCACCTTGAAGCTCGTTTACGACTGCTTGAACCCTTGAACCTCTCATACCTACACAAGCTCCAACAGGATCTAGAGATGTGTCCACTGCTTTAACACAAATTTTTGCCCTACTTCCAGGATCTCTTGAAGAAGATTTAATTTCAATTAAACCATCATAAATTTCTGGGACCTCTTGAACAAATAATTTTTCCATGAATTTAGGATGAGCTCTTGATAAAAAAATCTGTTGACCTCTTGGTTCTCTTCTAACGTCATAACAATATGCTTTTACTCTGTCTCCAGCCTTAATGATTTCTCTTGGAATCATTTCATTCTTTTGAATTATGGCCTCTGTTCTACCAAGATCCACAATCACATTGCCAAATTCAAGTCTTTTAACAATACCACTTAAAATTGTGTCTTTTTTATCTATGAAGTCGTTGAATTGCCTTTCTCTCTCAGCCTCTCTTACATTAGTACTTATTACTTGCTTAGCAGTTTGAGCGGCTATTCGACCAAAATCAAAAGATGGTAGTGGTTGTAAAACCTCATCTCCAATTTTCTTCTCTTTATTAATTTCATTAAGAGAAATCGCATCTTCAAGTTTTATTTCCGTATTTGAATTTTCAGGATTTTCAGAAATTATAAGTTTTCTAAAGAGTTCAATATCACCATTTTCTCTATTAATCAGGACTTTAATTTCATTTTCTTGACCAAATTTAGATTTTGCCGCTTTAGCAATTCCAGTTTCCATTGATGTAATAATCAATTCTTTATCAATTGATTTTTCCAATGCTACAGCTTCAGCAATTCTTAATAACTCTAGTTTATCTGCTCTTTTATTTAACATTTTTTTGTCAGCTCCAAAAAAAAATGGGCTAAAGCCCATCTTGTAAATTCAATAATGTAATGGCAATATATTAAAGTTTTTTTTTTATTCAATAAAAACTATTTTGAAAAAACCTTAATTTTATCAGTATTTTCCCAAGAAAAGGCTCCATCACTTTCTGGTATTCTGCCAAAATGACCATATGCTGATGTTTTCTCATAAATTGGTCTGTTTAAATTTAACATTTCTCTAATTCCTCTTGGACTCAAATCAAAATTTTCCTTAATTTTTTCTACTACATATTTATTTTTTTCAAAATCATTATCAAACAAATCTACATAAATCGAAAGTGGTTTTGATACACCAATTGCATAAGCTAATTGTATTAGACATTTATTTGCAATTTTTGATGCAACAATATTTTTTGCTATATATCTTGAAGCATATGCTGCAGATCTATCAACTTTGGTTGGATCTTTACCAGAGAATGCTCCTCCACCATGGGGCGCCGCACCACCATACGTATCAACAATTATCTTTCTCCCAGTCAAACCACAGTCACCATCAGGTCCACCTATTACAAAGTTTCCAGTAGGATTTACATAAAATTCTTCTTCGTTGAATTCATCCAGAAAATTTTGAGGAATTGAATTAATCATATAAGGTCTAAGTAATTCTCTTACTTTAGTCTGATCAATCTCAGCTGAATGTTGTGAAGATATAACAACTGATTTTATTTTTTTTGGTTTTCCATTTTCATACTCAAAAGTTACTTGACTTTTAGAATCAGGCTCTATGTAATTTAATTTTCCTGATTTTCTATCTTCAGCCATTAATCTTAAAATCTTATGTGAATAATAAATTGGTGCTGGCATCAATTCATCTGTTTCATTGCATGCATATCCAAACATAATTCCTTGATCACCCGCTCCCTCATCTTTATTACTTGAAGAATCTACACCCATAGCAATATCAGCCGATTGTGAATGTAAATGACATTCTATTTTTGTAGCTTCCTTCCAAGTGAAACCCTCTTGATCATAACCAATATCCTTAATACAATTTCTAACTTTTTGAATTAATTCCTCTTTTTTAATTTCTGGTCCTCTAACTTCACCTGCAAGAATAACCTTATTGGTTGTTGTTAATGTTTCACAAGCAACTCTGGAAAAAGGATCATTTGTTAGATAAGTGTCAACAACCATATCAGAAATTCTATCTGAAACTTTATCAGGATGCCCCTCAGAAACTGATTCACTTGTAAAAAGATAATTTTTTAAATTACTCATTTAGAAATCCTATTAAATGAAAATATCAAAAAAATATATAACAAAATAATAATTAACATCATTTTATTACCATATTTAGAAAATAAAGTTTCATTTAAAACTCTTGTATTATAAAAATCAATATAGCCAGTTTGTCCAAATTCAATTTTGTTTTCAATAAATCCTATAGGATTAATTATGGCAGAAATTCCATTGTTAGAAGATCTTAATAAGTATTTACCACTTTCAATCGACCTAAACAAACTATGTGCGAAATGTTGATGTGGCCCGATGGAATCACCAAACCATCCATCCTCAGATATATTAATTATAATATCAAAATTGGAATCTTTATATAACTTTCCTGAATAAATAATTTCGTAACATATGAGAGGTAATATTTTTATATTAAAATCTTTTTCCTTTAATGATAATATTTCTCTATCTATTCCACTACTGAAAGACTGATAGTTATTAGCCAATGATTTTAATCCTAATTTACTTAAAATTTTTTCAAACGGTAAAAACTCACCAAAAGGAACTAATCTTACTTTTTTATAATCAGCGATGATATTAAGTTTATGATCATAAATTGTAAAAGTATTATAAAATTCATCTTTATTTATATTTTTTTTATAACTATTAATTCCAATTGCTAATAAATGATTTTTATTAAATTTTTTATCAAACAAAGATTCAAATTCTTTAATTTCTCTCTGATTGATATTTGGTATTATTCCTTCTGGCCATAAAAAAATTGTTTTAGTATTTAAATCAGGCTGACTTATTTCAATCAATTCATTAATCACATCCTCAGTATCTGAATTTCCATAAAATCTGTCTAAATCTATTTTTGAACTTATGGTTCTAATAATGTAATTATTTTTAGAAGTATTCAATGATTGAAAGGATTTTATTTTAAAAGTTCCAATGAAATAAAGCAAAATTGGCGATAATAATAAAAGAGTACATATAATGATATCTTTTCTATTTTCTCTAATAATTAAAATTGCTGGGGCACTGAAGATCGTTATACATATAATGTTAAAGCCATAAGTTCCGATAAAAGATATAATTTGTAATATCTCAAGATTCTCGGAAAAACTATACACTATTAAGTTCCACGGAAAACCTGTTAGAATATTCCCTCTCATAAATTCAGTTAAACCTAGTAAGAGAGAAAATAAAAATAAATTACTCAAAGGTTTTTTTATTTTTATTGAAAAAAAACAATAAGTTACCAATCCATAAAAAATTGCCATAAAAAAAGGAATTAAAATTAATGCAAAAGGTATTAAAAAATTAAAGTTTGTATCAAATGTTAATGAAATTGTAATCCAATATAAATTGCTTAAGAAATATCCAAAGCCATATAACCAACCATAAAAAAATGGATATCTTTTATCAGACAACTTATTTTTTTTTAAAAAGATAAAAATGAAAAATAAACTAAAAGTAACAAAATTTATTAAAATGTAATTATATGGAGGTAAACTTAAAGATGTAATTACACCAAGAATAATCAAATATAAAAATTCTAAATATTTTTTTTTTTTCAACTTAATTAATTTTTTTAATTACTGAGTTAAATATATTTTGCTCTTCCTTGAACATTTTCTTAAAATCACTATTTTTAACGTGATTAAAACTTAATAAGTGCAAGAATCCATGAATAAATGTTTTGATAACTTTTTCTTTAAACAAATTTATCTTTTGATCTTTAGGTTTATCCATAAAATCATAGCTAATTATTATATCACCTAGATATAATTTCTTTTTTATTTTAAATTTTCTATCTATTGGAAATGATAAAATATCAGTTGGTTTGTTTCGCTTACGAAATTTTTTATTTAATTTTTTTATACTTTTATTATTTGATAATAATAACGTAAATGATATTTTTTTATTTAAAAACTGATATTTTTTTGGAAAGAATTTACATATAGATTTAAAAAAAATATCAGCTTTTTTTATTTTTTTTGACCACTTTGCCTCTTCAGATACAACTTCTAAGCTAATCATTATGATTGCTATAAGCTTTAACAATCTTTGAGACAAGTGGATGTCGTACTACGTCAGAATGGTCAAAATCAATAACAGAAATTTCATTTAAATGAGATAATAATTTTTTAGATCTATCAAGACCTGACATATTTTTATTTGGTAAGTCAATTTGAGAAGGATCTCCATTAACTACAATTTTAGAATTTTCCCCAATTCTTGTAAGAAACATTTTTATTTGAGTATCAGATGCATTTTGTGCTTCGTCTAAAATAGCAAATGAATTTTTTAAGGTTCTACCTCGCATAAACGCAAGAGGAGCAATTTCAATGTCACCAATTTCAATCATTCTTTGAATTTTTTCAAAATGAAATAGGTCATACAATGAATCATACAAGGGTCTCAAATAAGGATCGACTTTTTCTTTCATGTCACCTGGTAAAAATCCCAATCTTTCTCCTGCTTCCACTGCTGGTCTTGATAGAATTATTCTCTCAATTTTTTTTTCAAGTAACATTGTAAGGCCCACAGCGACGGCAAGAAAGGTTTTTCCTGTACCAGCAGGTCCTGCTGAAATAATTATATCACTCTGTCTTAATGCCCTTACATATTCTTTTTGTTTTTTAGACCTTGGAATAATAGATTTTTTTGGGGTTTTAATGATATCTGTTACATTTTGATTTTTTACTTTTTCGTTAATCATAAACTTGTCTATAGAAGATAATATATCTTTATTTTCAATATTACCATTATTAGAAAATTGATTGACTAAAAATTTTATCGCATTTTTTAAAATTTCATTTTTATCAGGTGTAGATTTTATTAAAATAGAGTTGCCTCTTGAGTACAAATTTGATCCAGTTAATCTCTCTAATTCTTTTAAATTTTTATTAAACTCACCGACAACACCCATTAACAAGTTGTTATCATGAAAAATCACACTGATAGAATTGTTATCAGAATAAACAAATTTTAGATTTGATTCTAATTTTTTTTTTGTGTTTATACTCAATTTCTAGGCTACCTTTTGGCTTATTTGATTTAAAGGTTCGCCAAACAAAGTATTCCGATTACTATTCAAAATTTTTACTTTCACAATTTTTCCAATTAAATCATCACTACCACTAAATAATACTGATGTCATGTATTCAGATCTACCAAATAATTTAGATTTATCCTCAGTTCTATTTTCCACTAAAACGTTTATAACCTTATTTTCTATTGATTTATTAATTAAGATTTGATTTTTAAATAATTTCTCTTGGACAATCTCTAATCTTTTAAAAGATTTTTTTTTGTCAATAAGAGGTAAATTTGAGGCAATAGTTCCAGGTCTGGGACTAAAAATAAACGAAAAAGAATTTATAAATTTTACCTCATCAATTAAATTAAGTGTTTCATTAAAATCACTTTCAGTCTCACCTGGATAAGCGATAATAAAGTCACTCGAAAATTTTATTTTAGGATTAATTTTTTTTAATTCATAAAATATTTCCAAATATTTTTTGATAGTATGTTTTCTATTCATTAATTCCAAAACTTTATTTGAGCCACTCTGAACCGGAAGGTGGACCAAAGGCATCAGTTTCTTTGCATTTTTATAAACATCAATTAAATCATTTGTCATATCTCTAGGGTGAGATGTTGTATACCTTAACCGTTCTAATCCTGGTAAATTTTCTAACTCCATAATTAAGTCTGACAATCGTAATCCCTCAAAATTATAAGCATTAACATTTTGCCCTAAAAGAGTAATTTCTTTTGATCCATTGCTAGTTAAATGCTTTGCCTCATCTATAATTTGCTTGAAAGATCTCGAATACTCTGGCCCTCTTGTATATGGAACTACACAAAAATGGCAGAATTTATCACATCCTTCTTGGATTGTTAAAAATGAAGATATTTTTTTTGATCCATTTTTTATTTTACTTAAATACTCAAACTTTGTGATTGTATCAAACTCTGTTTCTTCTATTTTTTTCATCTTAGTTTGGTAATCCAATATTGTGTCGTTAATCTTATGATAAGCCTGCGGACCTAATACCAAATCTATGTAAGGTTCTCTTTTAAGCATTTCCTCATTTTCTGCTTGCGCAACACATCCAGCAACAATTACCAATGGCTTAATCTTAAATTTAAATTTTTTTTTTACTCTACCAATTTCGTGATAAACTTTTTCTTTTGCTTTATCTCTAATATGGCAAGTATTTAATAGGTAACAATTAGCATCCTCGTATCTCTCAGTTTTAGTAAAACCAATTTTTTTAACAGCATCATAAATTCGATTAGAATCGTATTCATTCATTTGGCAACCAAAAGTTTTTATAAATATTTTTTGACTCATTAATCAGATTTTTTTTTTACACCGTAAAGTTCCAGTCTGTGATCAACTAAATTATATCCATATTTTTCTGCAATTTTTTTTTGAAGAAAATTAATTTCCTCATCAACAAATTCTATAATTTCACCTGTTTTGATATCAATTAAATGATTGTGATCATCATTCAGTTCATACCTTGCTTTTCCAGTTTTAAAATCATGCTTAGTTAATATACCGGCCTCTTCAAAAAGCTTTACAGTTCTATAAACTGTCGCAATACTAATTTTAGGATCGATCTTTGATACTCTATTATATAATTCATCCACGTCTGGATGGTCTGATTCACCATATGCTTCTTTTGACTCCAAAATTACACGGGCAATTGTTTTCCTTTGATCTGTTAATTTAAGACCTTTTTTTTGAAACTTTTGTTCTAGTTTATCTGGCATATTTAATTTTAACTCTAATAAATTGGATTAATCAAATTTTTTTTAATTCTAAATTTATCACATAGTTTGGGTACATTTTCATAATTATATCTAGAAAAACCAACAAAATCATCAAAACTAAAGCAGTAATAATCAATCTTTTTAGCAACAAATATCCCTTTGACCACTGCAAGAGAATTTCTAATTCCTGCGAAACTACCTGGTCCACGATTAACATATAATTTTGAAATTTCATTTATTGTTACATTATAAGTCTTAATAAAATTATTGATTAAAATAGTTAATTTTTCATAATTAGTTTTACTATTTACATGAGTGATACTATAAATATTTTTATTCTTAATGAGCACTAAAAATATTTTTTCATTCGCTGCATCAATTATTAAATTATTCATATTGTTGTGTTTATTAATACTAAATTCTAAAGCACAAGATGATAATATCAAACAATATTCTAAAGATGAAGGAGTTTTGTCAATTATGTACCATAGATTTGATGAAAGTAAGTACCCTTCGACTAATATACAAATGGATATTTTTTTAAAACATATAAAACTTATAAAAAATTTAAATTATGATTTTATTCACCCCGATGACTTCCAAAAAAATTTTAATATCCCGAAAAAGCAAAAAAAAATACTTGTGACTGTTGATGATGCATTTAAGTCTTTTTATGAAGTAGCTTGGCCTTTTCTTAAAAAAAATAAGATTCCATTTATTTTATTTGTGTCAACCGAACCTGTTGGAAACAAAGGATATATGACATGGGAACAGATTAAAGAAGTTGAAAGCGAGAGCTTTGCAGTTATAGGACATCACTCACATTCACATGAATATCTTATAAATAAAACGAATCAAGAATTTATAAATGATATAGAAATTGCTAACGAGATCTTTAGTAAAAAAATTGGATATGTGCCAAATTTATTTTCATATCCATTTGGAGAATACTCAGAATTTATGAGACAATATATTTCAAAAAATTTTACTTATGCTTTTGGACAACATTCAGGGGTAATAGATGTTAATAAAGAAAAATTTCAATTACCAAGATTTCCAATTAATGAAAATTACGGGGAATTAAATAGATTTACTTCAATTATAAAAACCTATCCTCTTGAATATAAAGAACTATTACCCAAAGAAAAAAAACTAAATAAATTGAATAATCCCCCAACTTTTTCTGTGGAATTTTTTGAAAATCAAGAAAATATTAAAAACATAAATTGTTATTCTAATGAAGGAGATAAATGGGAAAAATCTGAAATTAAATTTACTAATAATGTTTTAAAAATTAATTTTAGAGAATCTTTCCTTCCAAGAAGAGGTAGAGTAAATTGCTCCCTAAATGATAATAAAAAATGGAGATGGTTTGGTGCTCAATTTATTATCACGAATAATTAAATCAAACTTTCTAATTCAAGGCTAGAAGGCAAAAGTTTTGCATTATCAAAATCTTTTAAATTATTTTGTTCAATAATTTTTCTTAATATTTTAACATATTCTTTACCTGTCTCAGCATACTCATCAAGAAATTGCGAAAGAATAATGCTATCTAATGGTTTCCCTTCATCCCTTAACTGCGCTCTAGCTAATCTAAACTCTCGATATGTTTTGTGAGTGTTTAAATTTCTTTGATAAGCTCTTACAGATGCTTGTAAAACATTGAACTTCATGACTTTATGACCCTTATTTTCATCAGCCTCTTTAGGTTTTAAACCTTCGCCGGACCATGTCCATTGACCAAAAAGTGCATTACCCTCTTGAGCAAATCTTGAAGTTCCCCATCCTGTTTCTTTAGCTGCTTGAGCTATAGCCAAAGATACAGGAATCTCATCCATCCTAATTTTAAGGGTAGTCAAATCTTTTGAGGGTATACCATATTGTTTATATTTTTTTTCTAACCATTTTTTTTCTAAATCGGTGTTATTACTTTTATTAATAATACTAAAAAGTCTTTTCCTATCTAATCGTATATTATTATTTTCTTGAAGTATTAAAGGAAGCACAATTTGTATAAAAAACTCTTTTCTTTTTTTTGTATTTTCAATCATTTTGATTTCACGAGGAAATGAGTCAAGTGCTACTGGTTTTACTAATTTATTTTTTCTTACATCATCTAATTTATAGCCTGTGTCTTCATATAACTGCTTTATAGTAGATGCATCTAATCTTACTGCATCAGTCTCTTTTTCATTTAAACTATAGATATCTACTAATAAATCTCTCTCATCAAAATTTTCATTACTATCTAATGTCTCACTATTTTTTTTATCAAGCGTGTAAGCTAAAACTTTTTTTGAATCATTTCTAAATTCTTGAGTATTTAGAATATTATTATTGGTAAAATTTATAACTAAGGGTAAACAATAAAAAATAAATATAATAATTAAACTACTTAAAAAAGTTCTTGCAATTGAACCTAGGTTGTTATTGTCAATAACTTCTAAAACTTTATTTTTTTTTTTTTGAAAAATTTTTCGCATAATTAAATGGCTATTACTTCTTTAACTTCCGGTAAATAATGACACAAAAGATTTTGAACTCCTTGTTTAAGAGTCATTGTTGAGCTTGGGCATCCTGAACAACTTCCTTGAAGTTGAACCATAACGATGCCGTCTTTAAATTTTTTAAACTTTATATCACCACCATCTCTTGCTACTGCAGGTCTAATTTTTTGATCTAAAATTTGAACAATTTTTTTTTCTATTTCTCCAAGATTTTCATCATTTTCAAATGGGCTCTTATCTATTACAAATTCTTTACCAGATGAATAAAAATCATTTATTAAAGAAATTACAATATGTTTTATCTCATCCCAAGATGTATTCTCATATTTATTTATTGAAATAAAATCCTTACTTAGAAAAATTCCTTCAACTCCTTCGATTGACATCAAATTTTTTAATAAGTCGTTTTTAACATCATCATTCTTGGAAATTTCAAAAGAACCATTTTTAGAAACAATTTTACCCGGAAGAAATTTGAGTGAGTTTGGGTTTGGTGTAATTTCGGTTTGGACAAACATAATTAATATATAGTCAATATTCTTAAAATTGAAACTTGTTTAAAAATTTATATTAAAAACCTACAATTTCCTGCATTTTCTTTAATTTTTTTGACGCTAGATTGTTGGCTTTTTCCTGACCGTCTAGAAGTATTTTATCTAAAAAATCTTTGTCATTAGTTAATCTTTTTATTTCTAAAGATATAGGATCTATTTTTTCTACTAAAACTTCAGAAAGTTTATCTTTAAAATCTGAAAAATTTTTTCCTTTGAATTCATCAATTGACTTAGACAAAGTGGAATTGGTTATACTTGAATAAATACCAAGAAGATTTTTTGCCTCTGGTCTATCCACAAGTTCTTCAATGCTAGAAGGGAGTGGCAAAGCATCTGTTTTTGCTTTTTTAATTTTGTTGATTATTGAGTCTTTATCATCTGTTAAATTTATTCTACTTAGATCTGATAATTCTGATTTACTCATTTTTTTTGTACCATCTTTAAG
>MDTG01096545.1_pt1 | contig 13664 bp, 9 predicted proteins | sample 811421 | NCBI WGS metagenome assembly MDTG01 (sample SAMN05326645, study PRJNA326480) | marine metagenome | isolation source: seawater | place: Pacific Ocean: South East | collected 2011 | reverse complement strand
GCTCAAGTGCGCTCATCATCGCAGGGATTGGCCCTAACGGTGGTTGTGATATAATCATCCGGTTGCCAAAAACATCTATTCATTAACAAAATGAGTAAATTTTGAATTATGAACTGGTTAGACTGGTTGTTTGCACCTAGGATTGACCACAGAGGGTGGCAGACTCCTAGTGAAGCATCCAGAATCTTTCTGATTGTCACCTTGTTATTGGTGGGTTGGTGGTATTGGGATTCCACAAGTGAAAATCTGTTCATGTGGTTTGGAATGACTATTCTAGTTTCTACCCCGATTCTATCTATCGGATGGTACTTACTTTCACTAATTGCTAAAAGCCGAGAGGTCCAACTTCTCACACCGAAGGTACGCAAACCCTTGGAAGAGAAAGGCAGGTTGCCTTCTCAATTCAAGAACCCATAAGTCCAGTCATGTGGCGGAGCGAAGGTTTCCTTGATTGAACGAGGGCTTACCCATCTCAATAGGTTGAGAGGTGAACCAGCTTTGTCGTTTGTGCCGCTTCCTCTTGCACCGCCAAAAGGCTGCTGACCAACAACAGCACCTGTTGGCTTGTCGTTGATATAGAAGTTTCCGGCACTGTACCTCAAAGCCTCAATCGCAGTTTCGATATTTCTTCTGTCAGTTGCGAAAATTGAACCAGTTAGAGCGTACTCTGAAGTGGTGTCACAGACCTCAAGGATTCTTTCGAAATCGTCATCCGGATAAACGTGGATTGAAAGTACTGGTCCAAAGATCTCCTCTGCCATTGTTTCATATCTTGAGTCCTTACAGATGATCGTTGTTGGTTCGATGAAGTATCCTGTTTTGTCATCGTAGCCTCCACCTGTCACGATTTCGCAACCAGGGTCCTCGCGAGCTCTGTCGATGTATCCCGTGATATTGTCGTACGATTTTCTGTCAATAACTGCGGACATGAAGTTTGAAAAATCTCTTGGATCTCCCATTCTAATCTTTGAAACCTCTTCGCAGTATTCATCTTTAATCTGTGCCCAAACGCTCTCAGGAATGTAAGCACGGCTTGCTGCACTGCACTTTTGTCCTTGGAACTCAAACGCGCCACGAAGTAGTGCAATGGTTAGTGCACGAGTGTCACAGTCAGGGTGGGCAACAATGAAGTCTTTACCACCAGTTTCTCCTACAATTCTTGGGTATGAACGCATGTTCTCTAGATTGTTTGCAATATCTTTCCACATCTTTCTGAAAACCGCTGTTGAACCAGTGAAGTGAACTCCTGCTAGTTCTGGGTGAGACATACAGATGTCTCCAACAACGCTTGCCTTACCGGGGATGAAATTGATTACACCTGCTGGTAGACCTGCATCCATCATTAGTTTCATCAATCTATAGTTCGATACATAGGAATTCCTTGAGGGCTTCCAAACTCCTGTGTTACCCATAATTGCAGCACTAGATGGTAGGTTAGCAGCGATGCTACTGAAATTGAATGGAGTAACGCTGAAAACGAATCCTTCCAGTGGTCTCACTTCGCTTGAATTCCACATTGAAGATGGGGAGACTTGTGGCTGTAAGTCCTCATATATCTGGCGGCAATAATCGCTGTTAAATCTCCAAAAGTCAATCAGTTCGCAAGCTGAATCAATTTCCGCTTGATGGCATGTCTTTGATTGGTTCAACATAGTGGATGCGTTTATTTCTGCTCTTCTTGGTCCGGCGAGTAATTCGCTTGCTTTCAAGAAAATAGCACAACGGGACTCCCATGGCATGGTTGACCACATTTTGTGAGCATTTAGCGCAGCATCGATTGCAGCCTTGACTTCCTTCTCACCAGCCATGTGTACCCTTGCAATTACGTGACTGTGGTCGTGTGGCATAACTTGTTCAATAGTGTCTCCAGTGAAAACTTCCTCACCATTTATGATACATGGAATCTCCAAAACTTCTCTTTCCTGCTTTTCGAGTTCAGCCTTCAGTAAAGTTCTCTCATTGCTTCCTGGAAGGTATCCTAAAACAGGCTCGTTTACAGGGGTCGGGGGTCGAACTACGTTGTTCACCATATCCAAGCCGAAGGGGTGTGGCACAAAATAATGCCCATCAGTAAAGATGGGCCATTTTCTGTCTAACTTTCCTGAGTTTTGGTGCTACAACCATTTGACAGTAGCCATTTCCTGGGTTCTGTTGGAAATAATTGTGGTGGTATTCTTCAGCCTCGTGGTAATTTGACAATTCAGTTACTTCAGTAACGATTTCGTCATCAAAGTAATTCTGGAAATCATCGATTACTCTGTCAGCAGTCAATTTTTGTTCATCATCTAGATAGAAAATTGCTGACCTGTATTGTGTTCCAATATCATTTCCTTGGCGGTTGAGTTGGGTTGGGTCGTGTACTGTGAAGAAGACCTCAAGAATTGTTTGATAGGAGATTATAGATTCATCAAAAATGACTTCTACAACCTCAGCGTGACCAGTTCCACCGCCACAAACAGAATTGTAATTTGGATTTGGATCGTGACCCCCAGCGTATCCCGGTAATGCGGATTTAACCCCTTTCATGTCTTTGTAAGCACCTTCTACGCACCAGAAACATCCACCTGCAATGACAGCTCTTGCCATAACCGAGCCTCTACATTATGGTATATTGAACCCTGTTATTCCCTAAGAATGCGGGGACATAATAGGGCTGTACTTAATCCCGATAACATGCGAGTCGCCCTTCTCGTGCTTGTTCTTCTCCTCGGTAATGTGCCGATTGAAGTGGAAGCAACTTCAGGTCGGGCGATTACTGCAGAGATAGTCCTCAACGATTTTGTCTGGGAATCAGATGATGATATACTCGTCGAAGTATATGTTTCAGGTGCACCATTTAATCGAGACATAACGCTAGAATGGGAATTGAGGGATGAGGATGGAATTATTGAATCAGACGTAATCGTATTCAGGATGGGTGGCTCAACACACATAGTTCAGTTTAATTTGAGTGAATTCTACTCTGGTGGAACTTACCATGACATTATTGTTGATGTCAGTTTAGATTCAACAATTGTCAGTGACAATTTCCCGTTCACGGTTTTGCGTAATTCTATTCTCGAATCAGCATCTAATCTAGTAGTATTCGGTGATTCTCTTTCTGATATGGGTAATGGAAACAATAGTGCGATAGTTTCAGTCATTTTTACATCCCCACCGTATTGGCAGGGTAGGTTTTCAAATGGTCCAGTTTGGATTGAGCATATTTCAGATTCATACGGGTTGACAACCACGTTTGGTGATGGGACTGCACCCGGGGATAACCGTGCATTTGGAGGTTCACAAACGGGGCAGGGCTACGCATACCTAACATTGCCAAATGTTGGAACTCAAATTAATAATTATCTTGCAAACGTGCAATCGAGTTTCACAAATTCTGATGTAATTTTCCTCTGGGCAGGTGGGAATGACTTCCTGTATGGTTCAGGAAATCCAGACTTAATCAGTCAAAACATGGCATCCCATATTCGGGCTTTAGAAGCAGCAGGAGCAACTCGTTTTGTTGTTGCAAACCTGCCTCCATTGGAGTTGACACCAGAGGGAGCGTCACGTTCTGCGCAGCAACAAGCAACCATGGCCTCTGACGTTGTGACGTACAACGCTAAACTTGCGCAAGAAATAACCAACTTATCCACATCATTGAATATAGATATTACATTAATTGATGCTTGGTCTATTTTCAATCAAATCGTGAATAATGCGGACCATGTTGGAATCACCAACACTCAGGATCAAGCGTGCACAGGTGGTTCATCAGTTCCATTAGTGCCTTTACCCATTTGTGGCTCTGGGGCAACGATTGTTTCAAACGTTGGTGAGTATCTATTTTTTGACAAAGCTCACCCAACTGCTACAATGCACAAAATAATCGGGAAATTTGCTGTGATTGAAATTGGAGATGATGATACAGACGGCGATGGAGTAATTGATTCACTCGATGATTGTGATTGGACTCAAGACCCAAGCACGGTAAATTCCAACGGATGTGATTGGAATCAACAAGATGAAGACATGGACGGAATTAGCAATTCAGATGATGATTGCTTAGGAACAAATTCAGGATATGATGTAGATGATTTTGGATGTGCCGATTACCAAAAAGATACTGATGGCGATGGTCTAACAGATGATGTTGACCCATGTCCCTATGATGTTCCTGGCAGTGACCACGATTATGACGGTTGTATTGATTTGGTCGATGCTGATGACGATAATGACGGTGTTGTGGATGAATCAGACAGATGTCCTTTAGGCCAAGTTGGTGTGCATTCTAACGATTTTGACCAAGATGGTTGTCATGACGATGAGGATTTAGACGACGACCAAGATGGTTTATCTGATGAAGATGAAGACAGCGCAGGCAGCAACCCATTTGATGTGGACACTGATGATGATGGTGTGTGGGACGGACAAGATGCCTTCCCTACTAATCCTGATGAATGGAAAGATTCTGATTTAGATGGTTATGGAGATAACTCTGATGATTTCCCATACGATGATTCTGAATGGGCAGACTCTGATTACGACGATGTTGGAGATAATTCCGATAAGTTTCCAAATGACCCAACAGAGTGGGATGATTCCGACTTTGACGGAATAGGTGACAATTCTGATGTTTGTCCATTTACAGCTGGCACCTCAATATTCCCTAAAGGATGTCCTGATAGAGACGGTGACGGATACTCTGATGAATCGGATGAATTCCCTGATGACGCAAATGATTGGGCGGATTCTGATTCTGACGGATATGGCGACAACAACGACGCATTTCACAACGATCCGTCTGAATGGTTAGACTCAGATTCAGATGGATATGGCGATAATCAAGACGTTTTCCCAACCGATGAAACAGAATGGTTTGATAGCGATTTTGATGGCTGTGGAGATAATACAGATGCTTTCCCACTCGACGCTACGGAGTGCTTTGATTCGGACTTAGATGGAGTTGGAGACAATAGTGACCCATGGCCAAATGATTCAAGAGAATGGATGGACAGTGACTTTGACGGAGTTGGAGATAATTCAGATTTTGACCCGTTTGATGCTTCTGAAACGAAAGACACCGATGGTGATGGAGTTGGTGACAATGAAGACCTGTGGCCGCTGGATTCGACTAGAAAGAGAGACAGTGATGGAGATGGAGTGGCCGATTCGGAAGATTCATTCCCCAATAATTCAGGTCTGTCTTCTTGGGTTGGGCCATTTGTCTCATTGGTGATATTTGGCGGGATTATTGCATTTGGTATATTTTATGTTAAAAAATTAAAAAACCAAAAAAGTGTGACGGAAGAATGGCATACTGAGCGGCCATTGGCAGCTCCATCTTTTGAGGATTGGAAGTAACTGAATATCAATTGTAACATTATTGTTTTTTTTCGCATACTCCTTTTCATATACAGTAAGCCGTTGGGCCAACGAGGTGAGAGCGTGAAAGATTTAGGGTCCCCTAAAATTGACTTGACACGATTCTTTTCAGAATCAAGTGTTCACGAGATTAATGGGCGCAAAGTCGACTCAAAAGAACTCATAAATGGAGTTAGCATGATTTCAATGAAAATTGATCAAGATAATGTTGATTCTGTCAAATATTTTACCTCCGAAGGACTTTCGAAAGAGGATCGACTTGCTTACATAACAAAAATCAAGAATGCCCTTGAGGCAGATGTATTCGAGTTGTCAACATGCAATCGAGTGTTGTTTGTCGGTTTTGGTATCGATAGTAAGCGATTAGAGGCGGCCATTTTACAAGTCGCAGGATTAAATAAAGCCCCGTTTGAGCATCAAAATGGCCTAGATGTCTGGAGACATTTAGTCAAAGTTTGCAGCGGTCTCGACTCATTCATAATCGGAGAATTACAGGTTATGTCTCAGTTCAGAGGCTCAGTAGCACTGCATCGTCAGAATGGACTTTTGAGTGACATCAACAGCTCGTTCTTCGATCATGTAATATCTGCTAATAGAATGATTAGACGCGAATTTGGGTTCACGAAAACTACCGAATCCATGCTTAATTTGGCGACCAGCGCATTAGAAGAAGCAGTCTCAGCGCACTCCAGTAATTCTTCAATAGTTCTAGGATTCGGAGACATGGGTTCCAAAGCTATCGAAGTTTTGCTAGATTTGGGTCAAAGCAACATCGTTGTAATGACTAGGTCTCCAGAAAAAGCCATCCAGAGAAACCCTGAATTGTCCTCCCAAGTCAAAGTAATGACCTTTGATGAATGGAAAGGGGCAGATTTAGAACCGAATTTAGTTATCTCAACCATCAGAAATAATCAACCAACCTTCAATAAAAGCAATCCTATACCTATCAATAATGAAGCGATGATAATGGATTTCTCATGGCCTCCTTCAATAGGCAATGACGGTGTCGGAGAAAACCAAGTACTCTATGGAATGGAGCATTGGATAAGAGTCGCTCACAGGCTGGGCATAGAATGGGACTACAGTTCCATTGTAAATCAAAGCGAGATTCTGATTAGTGAGATTCAAGAAAAATTCATGAATGCACTTACAGACAGATCCCGTTCTAAATTCCGAGCTTACATGTATCAAACTCTTGAGAAATTATCAGTTGAATGGCAGTCATCCAAGTACGTAGAAGATTCTGGAGAGCAACTAGGTGCTTTTTCTAGAGAAATTGCTACGTGGATATGCAATCAGGAAGGGCCATTTTCCAATGATGATTTAACAGCAATGATGATGGCAACCAATAGACCATTAAACCGAAATCTTCTACAAAAAGTTGCTAACGATGTAAATGATGCAATAAACAGTATCAACGAGATGTCAACTTTCCCGGGGGAAAATTCTTGACCATAAGAATTGGGACTAGAACTTCAAATCTTGCAATGTGGCAAGCCAATAAAGTTCAGAAAATGCTCGAAGTTAATGGATTGGAAACTGAAATCATTGGTATAAATTCGCAAGGTGACAAATCACTTGGTGGCGACTTATCTTCCTCAGTCGGTCAATTTATTCAGTCGGTGGATGCGGAGTTAGTATCCGGTGATGTAGACATAACGGTTCACTCAAGTAAAGATGTTCCCGTCGATGTGGATGTGAACATCAAAAATCTGGCGTATCTGGAAAGAGGATGTACTCACGATTTTTTGATTTTTAAAAAAAATGAATCACATCACTCTTTAGTCGAATTACTTGCTACAGAAGAAGAGGCATCGCTGGATGAAGCCCTGAATCTTATACCCAAAGCAGGGATGGTTGGGACGGTATCAGGTCGTCGACAATCATTCCTTCTCAGCAATCGACCGGACATCATTCCAATCGCTGTTCGTGGCCAAGTCGAAACTAGGTTGAAGCGCCTTTCTGAAGGTCGAGTTCATGGTTTAATTTTAGCAGAAATTGGTATAAAAAGATTGCATGAGATAGGAGCACTTCCAGACTGGGTCTCGGAATTCAGTGCCGTGAGAATCGAGGAAAAAAAATGGCCTACAGCACCAGGACAAGGTGCCCTGTCTGTCCATTGCAGGGCTGAAGATTACGACAAATTTAGTAATTTAAGGTCAATATTGAACCATAGTGAAACTGAAAATAATGTAAGACGAGAAAGACAGATTCTGAAATCTATTGGGGGGGGATGCCTCTATCCAGCAGGCATCAAAGTAAATGATGATGTTGCTTCCGTACAAATTTCACCAAGTAACTGGAGGGAGATTTTCTCAAAAGGTCTTGATTTTCCTGTAGAAAGGTACAACGGGCCATCAAGCGGATATACCGCTCGATTACCGGAGTATGTTATCGATAACGAGGAAATCGTCACTGATGGTCCGAAGCTTGTATCCACACTAAATTCCAACCGCCTTGCTACGGTTTTACAAAATAATGGAATTAATGTTCTAAACAAACCAGTTATTGATCTGGTGGCAAAACCCGAGAACTGGCCTCAATCATTTATTGATGAATCACAACCTAGGTCTAGTTGGCCATACCTTGTCCTAACTTCTCCATTCGCAGCAAAATGCGCAATAGAGGTATCAAAACACAACACTGACCTAAAGAGAATTCAGTGGCTAGCAATTGGAGAAGGTACTGCAAGGGCTTGTTTTCTGCATGGTGTCACAGTTTCAATATGCGCTAAGGCAAGGGACTCCTCAGAACTTATTCAGTACATTGTGGAAAATATAGATCGGGGTACTAAGTTGATGATTCCTAGATCGAATGTTGGGAAGGAAACTCTAGCGAGTTCTCTTGTTGGATTTGATTTTGACGTTCAATCATGGGTTGGGTATGAAAATAAAACTAAACAAGTATCAATGATAGATGTTGATTCTGATGACGTTTTACTACTATCCTCACCGTCATCAGCCCGTGCTTGGGCAGAAAACTCGTTACCCATACCTAGAAGTATACTATGCATGGGGAAATCATCACTAGAGGAAATAGAATCGATGGATTATTTTGACGAATCCGAGGTTGAGATACTGAAAGGACCAACCGCTGAATTTGTTGCACATTGGTGGAAAGAAAGGAGGGATTAGATGAAGAAACGACCGAGAATAAATCGTTGGACAGAGTCAAGAAGAAACTTGATTTTCTCTAATTCTATCAAGCAATCACTCGTTCAGCCCCACTTTGTCGTGGCTGGGACTGAGGTAAACGAACCGATTGAAAGTATGCCAGGAATAAGCAGACAATCAGTTGATGTGCTACTCGAGACGATCGAAAGTGACATGCAAAATGGAATCCATGCTCACATGCTTTTTGGCGTGATTGACAATGCTCTCAAGGATTCAATCGCTTCCCGAGCGTCCGATAGCGAAATGCCTCTCCAAAAGGCAGTTGTACGGCTTAAGAAAAAGTATGGAAAAAATATTGTCATATTCACCGATGTATGCCTCTGTACTGCAACCGATCACGGCCATTGCGGTATAATTTATGATAATGAAATTGATAATGATTTGACTTTACCTGAACTCGTAAAGATAGCAATTTCTCATGCTGAGGCAGGTTCTGATTATGTCTCGGCTTCAGACATGATGGATGGTAGAGTCAAAGCGATCAGAAGGGCATTGGAAAATGAAGGGTTTACAGATACTGGAATCATGTCTTATTCTGTAAAATACGCTAGCAGCTTTTACGGACCTTTCAGAGATGCTGCCTCATCATCTCCTGAACACGGCGACAGAAAGAGTCACCAAATGGATGTCAGGTCTGGTTACAAGGAAGCAATACTTGAAGCAACCAGCGATGAAAAAGAAGGTGCAGACATAATCATGGTCAAACCAGCAATGACTTACTTAGACGTAGTAAGAACTGTCTCTGACTCAGTCTTTAGGCCAGTTGCTGTATACAATGTAAGCGGTGAATACAATATGGTGATGTCTTCAACAGAAGAAGGCCCTCAGAGAAAAGCAATGGTTCAAGAGATATTCTATTCCTTTGCCCGAGCAGGAGCCGACGTGATAGTCAGTTACCACGCTAGAGAAGCCGTCCGAGGAAATTGGTTTGATTGAGGTGATACCATGCAACGCACAAATTCAGATTCCTTACACGAAGAGGCTCTGAATCATCTTGTTGGAGGAGTCAATTCTCCAGTTCGTGCTTTCAAATCAGTTCATGGTAATCCGATTTATTTTGAGAGTGCATCCGGTGCAATCGTAACCGATGTAGACGGTAATGAATTAGTAGACTTTGTTCAATCATGGGGTCCTTTAGTTCATGGACACTCCCATCCAAAAATTGTGGAGAACGTATACCAGAAAATGCTCAAAGGGACCTCTTTCGGTGCTCCGCATATTGGTGAGATTGAACTTGCTAAGAGAGTTAAAAACAGATTCCCGTTTATGGACAAAGTTAGGTTTGTTTCATCCGGCACAGAAGCAGTAATGAGTGCTGTTAGGCTTGCAAGGGGATATACAGGAAGGGACCTTCTCATCAAATTCGAGGGATGTTACCACGGACACGTTGACTCTTTAATGGTAAGTTCAGGTAGCGGGTTAGCGACATTTGGTATTGCCAGTAGCCCAGGAATTCCAAAGGATACGGTTGCCACCACGCTTGTGGCCCCGCTCGATGATATAGAAGCGGTAGAATACTTGTTCAGTGAACATGGCGAAGATATTGCTGCTGTTGTAATTGAACCACTACCTGCAAACAATGGTTTACTTGTACAGAGGCATGAATATTTGTCGAAACTAAGGGAATATTGTGATAAATACGGTGCTCTTTTGATTTTTGATGAAGTTATCAGTGGATTTAGATTCAAAGATGGAAGCTATGGAGACTTAAGTGGTGTGACGCCTGACATAACTGCCCTTGGAAAGGTCATTGGAGGAGGTTTACCAGTTGGTGCATACGGTGCTAGAAGTGAAATCATGCAGAGTCTGTCTCCGCTAGGTCCTGTTTACCAAGCGGGAACATTATCTGGAAATCCGTTGGCAATGGCAGCTGGCATTATGACTCTAGATTTATTGGACGATGATGCATATGACCGCCTAGAAGAATTAGGCCAGCTATTGGAAAGTAAGGTGGTCCCTGTTTTAGAAAAGCATGGTAACCCGATGAGGCTTGTTCGCAGAGGTAGCTTGTTTTGGTTTTCACCAGGGTCAGGTAACCCTCCACCAAGAGCAGATCTAATTCCAAGTAGTGCGGGTAAATTATATTCTGATGTCCACAAGGGACTTCTTGAGAAAGGTTTCATGCTTGCGCCATCGGCATACGAGATTGGTTTTATTGCAACAGTCCACGAGGAAGAGCATATTCTTGGAATGGTCAAAGCGCTCGATGAAGTTCTAAGTGAGATGGAGTGGTAGATGTGAACGGAAAGGAAAGGATAGTTTCCGCATTGAATCTTCAACCTGTTGATAGAACACCAGTTTGGTTCATGAGACAGGCTGGAAGACATTTACCTGAGTACAGGAAGATTGCTGCTGAACACTCATTTTGGGAGAGGTGCATGGATGTTGACTTGTGTACAAAAATAACTCTTCAGCCGCTCGAGAGGTACAAACACATTGATGCAGCAATAATTTTTTCAGACATACTAACTCCTCTGCCGAGTTTGGGGTATGATGTCGAATACGGGGGGGGCATTAGAATAAGCGAATTCGATCTTGACGACGTTGATGATTGGTCTCAGTTCAGTGCTAGAAAGCATGCTCCTTGGGCAGCGGATGGTCTAAAATCAGTCGGGGAAGAAATCGGAGACCATACTGCAAGGCTGGGATTTGTTGGTTGTCCATGGACAATTTGCATGTATTTATTGTCTGGTGGTACGGGAGACAAAGATTTTCACAATGCTAGAGCGAAGGTGTATTCAAATCCGGAACAAGCCAAACAGATGCTTCTGAAAATGGGAGAAATCGTCGGAGATTTACTAGCCGATCAAGTCATCCACGGTGGCGCCGATGCGGTACAAGTTTTCGATACCTGGGCAGGTTTACTTTCTCCTGAAACATACAGAGAATTTGCAATGCCTGCAACTGCAAAATCAATTGAGGTGTTTAGAGAAAAAGTAGGCAATGACACACCACTTATCCACTATGCAAAAGGCTCAGGACATTTGCATGTAGATATTAGAAACCTGAATCTCGACGCTATATCGCTTGATTGGAGGGATGATTTAGCTCTAAATCGAGAACATTTTGGAGAGAAATTTGCATTCCAAGGAAATCTTGACCCATCCCTTCTTCATGGTTCCACCGAAATGGCAAAATTGGCTACACGAAAGGTGCTAAATGAAGCTGGTAACAAACCTGGACACATATTCAATCTCGGTCATGGCTTCGCTCCATCAGCTAGAATTGAGTGTGTAGAAACCGTCCTTAGAGAGATAGTTGGTGAGTAAAAATGCGTCAGAAAATGGTGGATATGGTCCATCGTATTCAGGACGAAATTTGTGAAGCACTGAGAGTAATTGATGGAGTAGATTTCCGTCAAGATGAGTGGGTTAGAGAGGAAGGTGGTGGAGGCCGCAGTCGAGTATTCTCAGGTGGGAAGGTTTTCGAAAAGGCAGGAGTGAACGTTAGCGTAGTACACGGTACACTCAGTCCACAAGCTGCCGCAAGCATGGGTGGTGGCCACGAACTGCAAGGCAAAGACTTGGATTTTTTCGCCACAGGGGTAAGTTTAGTACTACATCCACACAACCCTATGGCACCTACTGTGCATGCAAACTACCGTTATTTTGAGCGGGGCGAAGGCAAGAAACCTGGTAGTTGGTGGTTTGGTGGAGGAGCAGATTTGACGCCATCTTATCTTTTTGAAGAAGATGCAGTACATTTCCATAGAATACACAAAGAAGCATGTGACCGTCACGAAGTTGCAGATTACTCAAAATTCAAACAGTGGTGTGATGAATATTTCTTTATCAAACATCGTGGGGAGAGAAGGGGACTAGGTGGAATATTCTTTGATGATGTGAATGAATTGAGCAGAGATGAGTGTTTTGCTTTCGTTACTGACTGTGCAGAGTCGTTCCTAGATTCATATATCCCGATTTTAGAGAGACGAATGAACCTCGAATACACGCACGAACACAAAGAATGGCAACAGGTAAGGCGCGGTAGATATGTTGAGTTCAACTTGGTTTATGATAGGGGGACTACATTTGGCTTGACTACAAATGGCCGAATTGAAAGCATTCTAATGTCGCTGCCACTCACAGCAAGGTGGGAATATTGTCACGAAGTAGAAGACGGAAGTGAGGAATATCGTTTGCTAGAAGTTCTTCGTTCACCCAAAGATTGGATTACAAACTAAGATTGTGATTATTTATGTCTGATTTAGAGAGTTGGGTCCTTCATGGAGATGAGATGCGAAGGCCGCTTCTTGTTCACCCAAAATTTGCAGAATCAGCAAAAATAGTCATTGTTGGCGCAGGCTTGAGTGGCTTATGTTGCGCATATCGTATAGGGAAAAAACGTCCAGATTTAGAAATTATTTTGCATGAAGAATCAGACAGAACTGGAGGCGTTATTTCTACTTGGAAGGAAGGAGAGTGGGCTTGTGATGTTGCAGTGAATGCAACTAGGGCTCACCCTGCTTTTTGGCGTTTAATTGAGGATTTGGGTCTTGAATCAAAATTCAAAGTTTCTAATCCCAATGCGAAGTCTAGGTGGATACTTCTAGATGGGAAAAGGCATAGATTATCTTGGAAAACTTTGTTCAAAATAGGGCCTCTGCGGTTGTTTAGTAGCATTAGAAAATCAAGGAAAGGAGGTTTATCAGTTAGTGAAGTTATTCCACACAAACCGATTGCGGACGCGATGTGCTTGGGTATTGTCAATGATACAAGCGAGAATGTCGATGCGGATTTTTTGTTCCCTGGGTTGACTAGATTTGGTGCATCTGCTCCAGTTAAAAAATCTAAATTGAAGAAATTAATATCAGATTCTTATCCAATGTTTAGTCCAAAAAATGGAACGATTGCCTCCATTGATGGTGGTATGAGTAAACTTACTGAGGAAATTAAAGTCAAAATTTCAGAGTTAGATAATGTCAAGATAGTTCTAGGAAACAAAGCAGATTCTATTGATTCTGTCTCAAAGCGTTATGATGTTCCATCAACATCTGTTCTATGGACTGGTCCAAATCCAGAGTTTGAGCAAGGCTACTCAGAAATTACCGTTTTCGCTGTAGGTTACACCAACAAGCAGGTACAGCACATTGAGGTAGGATACGGGACCCTCATTCCGGACAAACAG
>MDTG01034431.1_pt1 | contig 13665 bp, 14 predicted proteins | sample 811421 | NCBI WGS metagenome assembly MDTG01 (sample SAMN05326645, study PRJNA326480) | marine metagenome | isolation source: seawater | place: Pacific Ocean: South East | collected 2011 | reverse complement strand
AGTTATCATAGCAGATGCAATTAATAGTGTAAATAGCTTGTCGGATTCTTTGAGTATGCGGGTTTTTTCTTATAACAAAGGAGTCGCTTATGATAAAATTGATAATTTTAAATTGGCCAAATTAAATTTCACTTATGTGAGTGATGAATTTGTTGATGAAGCTTCTCCTTCAACACAATTATTTAATAGACAGTATTTGAAAAAAAATAATGCATTACCTTCTTTTTATGCGACCAAAGGATTTGATGTTACTTACGATATTTTGATGCGATTGGCTTCGGGAAATGATTTAAAATCTACCTTTAAAAATGGCGCCTCTTACAGAGTTGAGACGAAGTTTGATTATTTAAACAACCCCACGGGTATTTCAGAAAATAGCGGGGTATTTATTGTCAGGTATAACAAAGATCTTAGCCTCAAGAGGCTGAAGTGATTTTTATTCATGAATTTAAAACTAGCAATCACATAAAAATCCGCTATTTAGCGGATTTTTTATGTGATTCGATTTGAGAAAAATTATATTTTTTTCATTTGTTTTTTCATCATTTGCATTTGTTCTTTCAACATTCCGTTTGTATCTAATTTTTTTGCTTCTGCCATTAAATTAGTGGCTTCACGTTTGCGTCTTTTAGTCATGGCAATTCCCGCCAATTGTAGCTTTGCCATTGCTAAATCATGATTCATTGATAAGCCTAATTTTATCGCTTTTCGTAAAAATTTTTCAGATTGTGTCATGTTTGTTTGACTTAACATGATTCCGTGTAAATAGTTGTAATACCCCTGTTGCTTAACAACTAGAGCCGATTCGGGATTTTTAATATACCCCAACCATTTTTTTGTTCCTTCAAAATTTTGCTTACGTAATTGTAAGAAAGCCATGATAATAAATTCGTTTTTGAAGTATAATAAAATGAAAATTCCTGCTAGAAATAAGATAGAAATTCCATTCATTATATTTCCTTGACTGAAATGATATACTGACCAGGCAGTTATGAAAGCGGCGATAACTAGTTTTATATTTTTATGGAACATGATGTTGTTTACGATTAATAATATATCAAATGCAAAAATACATTTTCTTGTTAAATTATTTGATTACTTCTGGTAATATTTCTTGTTTTTAACTGCGGCAAGTATAAAAAGTATTCCTAAAAAACCGATATAGATATATGCTTCTCTCGGAGTTACTTGCCTGTCTCCACTGGCATAGGAATGGAGTCCGGATAAGTAGAAATTAACTCCAAAGTAGGTCATCATTATTGATAGATATACAAATGCTGATGCAAAATTAAACGCCAATCGACCTCTTAAGCCGGGAATCAAACGCATGTGTAATACAAATGCATACAACATGATAGAAATCAAAGCCCATGTTTCTTTTGGGTCCCATCCCCAATAGCGTCCCCAACTTTCATTGGCCCACATGCCTCCTAAAAAATTACCAATGGTTAACATGACCAAACCAACTGTCATAGACATTTCGTTAATAACAGTCAATTCTTTGATGTTAACATCCATCTTTTTTCTATTCTTTTTGGTGGTAAAAATAATTAAAAAGAGTGCGAATATTCCTAAAATCATCGATAGAGAAAAAGGTCCGTAACTAGCAACAATAATAGAAACATGAACTAATAACCACCAAGAGTTTAAAACAGGCATTAGATTAGCAATTTCTGGGTCTAACCAGTTTTGGTGCGCAAAAGCCAATGTAATTGCAGTTAAAAAAGTAGCAGCTGTTAACGTTAAAGAAGATTTTTTTCCGATGGTTAAACCAAATAGCATAATTGCCCAAGCCACATAAATAATAGATTCGTATGCATTACTCCAAGGGGCATTGCCACTAATATACCATCGAGAAATTAATCCTAACGTATGCATAACAAAAAAGATTCCTGCCATTCCAATCAATATTTTTACGGTGGTATTGAGCCATTTTTTTTCATAAAATATTTGAGTAATTACAAATATAATTAGAAGTAAACTCAGGTATCCATAATATTTCGAAAGGGATAAAAAAGGCTGAAATTTATTATACAAAATCTCTAGATCTATTTTTCTTTCTGTAGGATATACAGCAGCACCATATTTTTTTTGGAATGTTTTAATCCCATTTAATATTTTATCTGCTTTAGCGTATGAATTCGATTTTTTTGCTTCCTGTAAAAACTGAATGTAAACAGGTAAAGATTGACGAACAAAAACAGAATCTCTAGCTGTAAAATTTGCTCTAGATGTTTCAGGCTGTGACACCCATTTATTATTTTCATCCATTGGAATTGGAAATATTTTTAGAATACTTCCTCCAATGGCACTGTATAATAATCCAACTCTTCTATCAATTTTTATGAGATCTTTTTGAAATTTATTTTTTACATTTTCCTTCTGGGCTTCTGCAACCTTTTCTCTAATTTTATAAATTCCTGAAGGAGTTATGAAATCAGATAATCGTGCATATCTTGTCTCTTTTGTTACTCCTAGTGTTTCTCTTATTTGAGTATTTCCTTTTTCTAAATAAATAAAGGGAACTTCAAACCATAAGCGGGGGTTCTCAATAATTGATAGCAACACCTGACTGGGTTTCATTCCATTAAAATCGTTTTTTTGGCTCACTTTTCTAACTAATTCTGAGGCAAAAGTATGTGCGGGTTTCATTCGTCCACCAGCATCTTGAATAATCAGTTTATTGAAAGCTTCTGCATGCTTTTCATCCACTAAATTAGCTTTTAAAATTGAGTCAATTTGTTGGTTTGAAATTCTTATTTGTTCATGATTTGTATGTTGCGCGAAAGCAGTATTTACAAATAATAAAATAATGATTGCTGAGATTGTTGCTTTTTTCTTACGCATCTTTTTCAATGATTTTTTTAAGTCGTCAAAGCGAGTGTTTTTTGCAAAAAAGATACAAATCATTCCAATATAGAGCATCGAATATCCTAAGTAAGTAATAAATGTTCCCCAAAAATCATGGTTTACGGAAAGTCTGGTTTGTTCAACTTCACCCGATAGGTCGTAACTTGCTTGAAAGAATTTATACCCTTTATAATCTAAAATATTATTCATAAAAATACGATAGTCAAAAGTTTCATCTGGAGCAATTACCCTAACCTCACTTGCATAAGAGGCTGCACTTTCTGAGCCTGGATATTTTTCTAACTGAAAATCATTGAGTTTTATTTTAAAGGGCGTTTTTAATTCTTTAGCACCATATAGCATTCTGAAATTTAAATTTCCAACAGTGATTTCTTGAACTCCCTGGGTATTGTATTGGCCACCTGATAATTCGACTCTTTTGGTACTATTATTAGTATTAATATCAACAACAATAATATCTAATTTACTTTTGTCTTTTGGGCCACTTACCAGGGTAAGTATTCCTTTTTCTGCAGGTCTAGGAATTACAAATTGAAGACCTGCGATGTTGTGTAAGGTAAGGTATTGAAAGTTTTGAATAGCATCTTTTTCAACAGTTCCTTTTTGTTGATCTGCCATTCTAAGCCAATCTCCATTTTCTTTGGTTTGCATTTTTAGATTGCCATCTTCTTTAAAAAAGTTAATGGTTGCATTGTTGTTTGGTGCATCAAAACCAACCAGAACCCCATGAATATTTTGTAAAGTTCCTTTTTTAAGATAATGTTCGTGTCTTGATCCTCCAGAAGATTCTACAAAGAAAAGATATTCGTCACCCTGTTCATCCTCTATCAATTTTTTTTCTGCCCATGGAATATAATCCACTAATTTAAAAGTGATCTTTTGTTGGTTATCAGATGTCCTTCCGAAATAGGTATCAAATTCAAAATTGTTTTTTCCCCATGCAGAGAGTAACATTTTCTTGTGAATTTTTGGAGCTTGATCTTTATTGTCATCAATGACAATATTCAAATAGGTGGTTTCAGATAAGAAAGAATTGGTTGTTTCTCCTTCATTGATTGGCATTATACCCTCGTATCCAATATATCTGGTAATTCCTGCTCCGATTAAAATAAACAAAAAAGATACATGGAATAATAAAACAGGCCATTTTTCTTTTCTTAATAAACGATATCTAAAAATATTTCCAAAGAAATTAATCGTAAAGAACAACATAATTAATTCAAACCACCAGGTATTATAGATTAGTGCTTTAGAGGTTTGTGTTCCAAAATCATTTTCTATAAAGGTAGCTACACCCATTGCTGTTGAAAAAAGGACAAACAAAATTGCCATCAAGCGAGTTGAGTAAAGGAGCGAGAGAATATTTTTCATTCGATTTAGGTAAATTAACAAAGTATTGCAAATTTAAGGATAAAAGCAAGAATATTTCTAACGGAATCATTGTTTTTTCTTGTTAAGACTTGTTAAAAATAGTGGCTATTATTATAAGTAGGAAGAATAATTTTGGCGGTAGCTCTTTCTCTTTAAAAGGGTTGCAATTAGTGATTTTTTTATAGTTATTGTTGAAAAGAAGTAATGAGGCCCTTCAGTAATTATTCAACAATACTCTCTATTAAAATGCTAAGCAAGTCAATAGCAGCTTTAGAGATTTTAGTTCCAGGCCCGAATACACCTACAGCTCCGGCATCAAATAAAAACGGATAATCTTGAGCAGGGATCACTCCACCCACGATAACCATAATGTCTTCACGCCCGTATTTTTTTAATTCCGTGATTACTTGAGGAACCAGTGTTTTATGTCCTGCGGCTAATGAAGAAATTCCTAGAATATGAACATCATTTTCTACCGCTTGTTTTGTCGCTTCTTGGGGGGTTTGAAACAACGGACCAACATCTACATCAAAACCTAAGTCTGCATACCCCGTGGCAACTACTTTTGCTCCTCTATCATGCCCGTCTTGCCCTAGTTTAGCAATCATAATACGTGGACGTCTTCCTTCTAAAGCAGCAAATTTATCTGCTAATTTTTTTGCTTTTATAAAAAGGTTATCATCTTTAATTTCTTTACTATACACGCCAGATATGGTTTTATGAACTGCTTTGTGTCTTCCGAAAACAACTTCTAGGGCATCAGAAATTTCGCCTAAAGTAGCTCTATTTCGGGCAGCTTTGATTGCTAAATTTAATAAATTATCTTTTCCGGATTTTGCAGCTTCAGTCAAAGCTACTAAAGATTTTTGAACTTCTATGTTATTTCTATGATCTTTTAGGTTGTTTAATCGTTCAATTTGAGAGTTTCGAACAGCTTCATTATCAACTTCTAATATATGCAAGGGGTCTTCTTCTTTTAATGAGTATTTGTTTACACCCACAATAACATCATGTCCGCTATCAATCTTAGCTTGTTTTATCGCCGCAGCTTCCTCAATTCTCATTTTTGGAATTCCTTTTTCAATAGCTTTGGTCATTCCTCCTAGATCTTCAATTTCATTAATTAGTTCCCACGCTTTAATGGCGATGTCTTCTGTTAATTTTTCGAGATGATAACTTCCTGCCCATGGATCTACTGTTTTGGTGATATATGTTTCTTGTTGTAAATACAGTTGGGTGTTTCTTGCAATTCTTGCAGAGAAGTCTGTAGGTAAAGCAATCGCTTCATCCAGCGCATTACTGTGCAAGCTTTGTGTGCCTCCAAAAGCCGCCGCCATTGCTTCTATGGTAGTTCTAGACACATTATTAAATGGGTCTTGTGCTGTTAAAGACCAACCACTAGTTTGGCAATGTGTTCTCAATGCCAGAGATTTTGGGTTTTTCGGATTGAATTGTTTTACAATTTTTGCCCATAACATTCTGGCTGCACGCATTTTGGCAATTTCAGTAAAGTGATCCATTCCTATTGCCCAGAAGAAAGATAATCTTGGAGCAAATAAATCAATATCCATTCCTGTTTCAATACCTTTTCTGAGGTATTCCAATCCGTCTGCAAGGGTGTATGCCAATTCAATTTCTGCAGTCGCTCCTGCTTCTTGCATGTGGTATCCAGAAATGGAGATAGAATTATATTTTGGCATGTTAGCACTTGTATATTTAAAAATATCAGCAATAATTTTCATGGATGCAGCAGGAGGGTAGATGTAAGTGTTTCTTACCATGAATTCTTTTAGAATATCATTTTGTATGGTTCCTGAGAGTTGTTCTGGAGATACTCCTTGTTCTTCTGCCGCCACAATATAAAATGCTAAAATGGGTAAAACGGCACCATTCATAGTCATAGAAACCGACATTTTATCTAATGGAATTTGGTCAAATAAAATTTTCATGTCTTCTACAGAATCGATGGCAACACCAGCTTTACCAACATCACCTTGCACTCGTTTATGATCTGAATCGTATCCTCTATGGGTGGCTAAATCAAATGCAACAGAGAGTCCTTTTTGACCTGCTTGTAAATTTCGTCTGTAAAAAGCATTGCTTTCTTCTGCAGTAGAAAAACCTGCGTATTGTCTGATGGTCCAAGGCCTTTTGACATACATGGTAGCATAAGGCCCGCGCAGATTTGGTGCAACCCCAGCAATAAACCCTTCTTGTTCAAAAGAATGTTGAGTGGGTTTCTCTTTATTTTTTAGTGTTATATGGTCTACTTTTTTTCTACTCATTTTTAGAGGCGATGTCTAATTTTAATTTCAAGGTATTTCCTAGTTTTAATTGCTTTGATTTGTTTTTTCAGAAAGTAATCGTTCTTTTTCAAGAGGTTCTGAGATACGTTTTCTAGTTAATGGGGTAATTAATGTTTTTATATTTCGTTTTTTTACAAAAGGATACAGTTTTATATTTTGTTGCATCCTGTCGTTGTTATTTAGTTGGAAATTTGTACCTAACAAAGGGGTTTCTTTTTCTTCTTTGGTGGCACTGTTGTTAATTTTCTTCTGAATAGTACCTGTTTTTAATTGTTTTAAAAAGCCCCCGCTTTTTTCTATTTGCTTAAAAAGGACCAATGCATTTTCTGCCAATTGATGGGTGATAGATTCTATATAATAGGAACCGTCTGCAATATTTTGTGCCTTGCTTAAAGCACTTTCTTGTTGTAAAATAAGGAGTTGATTTCTTGCAATACGCTCGCCAAATTCATTTGATTTTTGATAGATTGTATCATAAGAAATATTTGAAATTGTATGTGCACCTCCTAAAATTGCACTCATACATTCAGTAGTTGTTCTTAGTAAATTTACATTATAATCGTATAAGGTTTTATTCCTATGACTGGGTTGTACAAATAGGTGAGCATTCAAATTAGAAATTTTGTACTCCTCCAAAAGTGCCGACCATAACATTCCAAAGGCTCTTAACTTTGCAATTTCGAAAAAGTAATTGCTTCCAACAGAAAAAGAAAAGTGAATTTTTTTAGCAACAATCCCTCCAAATTGATTTAAATATTCATTCGCATGGGCTAAGGAGTATGCTAGTTGTTGTGTAATTGTAGCGCCGCTGTTTTGGTACAAATCAGCTGAAACAACAATACAATTTTCAGATTTTTTTTGAATCGTATCTAAGGTATTAAAGTCTTCTTTTAGATTTATAAACCAATTTCCACTTTCCGCTAAATTTCCAATAATATCGGTCTGAAAATACGCGTTTTTTGAATTGATATAACGAGCTACTTCTGTTTGAAAATCAGCATCTAAAAAAGAAAAATGAAAGTATAAGAAAACAGATTTTATATCAATATCAGCTAATAATTTTTTATAATCAAAAATTGAATTGGCTTTAAATAAAATTGAATTCGCTCCGTTTTTTAGCGCTTTTAGCGCTAAAGAATTTGCTATTTTTTCTTGATCGATAAAAATTGTTTGACAAATATTAAACCCTTCTTTAGATTCTATTGGTTGTTGATTTTTTCTATCTTCTAAAGTGTAAAATGGTTTTACAACGATTCCTTCATTGGTTTTCCAAAGAAGGGATTCATTATAATCCTCACCTTTCAAGTCTACTTGAATTTTTTGTTTCCAAGCAGCGGGTGTTATTTTTTCAAATTCATTAAATAGGGAGTGACTCATTTATTTTTTTATAGTATCAAATTCTATCAAATAGATTTCTTCATCGTTTTTTTTCATTAAATATTTTTCTCTTGCAAATTGTTCTAATTGCAGTGAATCTTGAAGCTTTTTGATTGTCGCTTTATCTGCGGCTATCTTTTTCTTATAAAAAGAGATCGTACGCTCTAAATCATCAATTTCATTGTCAAATTTCCGATGAATTAAGTAGGAATTCTCATCAAAAAAAAACATCCATATCAGAAAAGGAATGAAGATTAGAACAAAAACATTTGTCATAACTTTTACTACGTTATTATTTTTAAACCCTCGAAAATTCATCAATTTTATATATGTTCGTTAATTACTGTTCTAACAATATCTATAGCTACAGTATTGTATCTGTCATTTGGGATGATTATATCTGCAAAACTTTTAGTTGGCTCTATGAATTGACGGTGCATCGGCTTTAAGGTGTCTTGATACCGATTTAAAACGTCTTCTATATTTCTTCCTCTTTCAATAATATCTCTTCGGACTCTCCTTACAAGCCGTTCATCGGTATCTGCGTGTACAAATATTTTTATATCGAATAACTTTCTTAGTTCTTCGTTGTTGAAAATTAAAATTCCCTCTACAATAATTACTTTTCTTGGATCAATTGTAACAGTGTCTTTGGTTCTATTATGAGTAACAAAAGAGTATATAGGTTGTGTTATTGCTTTATTTGATTTTAATTTTTTAAGATGCTCTACAATTAAATCAAAATCAATTGCTCTTGGATGATCAAAATTTATTTTTGATCTTTCTTCTAAAGATAAGTGATCAGTAGCTTTGTAATATGAATCCTGAGATATAGCACAAACCTCGTTTTCAGGGAAGTGTTTGATTATTTGATTTACAATCGTTGTTTTTCCGCTTCCTGTTCCCCCAGCTATTCCAATGATGAGCATATATGATATGTAATTTGAGGTCTAAAATAATAAAGATTTTACAATATTTTAGGTTTTTTTAATTTTATGTATTTTCTACCTGTAATTTTAAAATGAAATTCTTCTTACAATCGATATACCGGTTTTTGTATTCTCATTTTTCGATGTGAATCATTTGAAATATCGAAGTAATTTAGATTTTTTTAGGAGTTGAATACAATAAGGAAACCTCGAGTTGTTTTGAGAAGTTGTCCTATAAGAACCAATTCATGTAGGGACTTGAACTCACGATTTAATTAGAAACTAGCTGTTTTGGTCTGCCGGCTAGATCCTCTTTTTTATTTTGATACTACAAGCTCGTTTGGGTAGCTGTTTCGTTGGGTTATTGAAGTGCTTCTTTGTAGGTTTTCAAACACCTTTCTCGTGCAAATTTATGTTCCACGATGGGAGAAGTATATGTTAATTCTTGATATTCGGGGACCCATTTTTTGATGTAATTGAAGTCTTTATCAAATTTTTGAATTTGAGTTGTAGGGTTAAAGATTCTAAAATAAGGAGCCGCATCTACACCGCAACCTGCCACCCATTGCCAGTTTCCAATATTGCTAGATTGTTCGTAGTCGTGTAATTTTTCAGCAAAATAAGCTTCACCCCATCTCCAATCAATTAGTAGGTGTTTACAAAGAAAACTTCCGACTAACATTCGAACTCTATTGTGCATAAACCCTGTTTCATTGAGCTCTCTCATTCCAGCATCAACAAGTGGATATCCTGTTTTTCCTTGGCACCAGGCATCAAAATCTTTCTCATTGTTTTTCCAAAGAATTCGATCGTATTTTGGTTTGAAACTGTTTTTAGTTGTATGTGGGAAATGCCATAGTATTTGCATGAAAAATTCCCGCCAAATTAATTCTTTCAAGAATGTGATGTTGTCGCTTTTGTAAGCTTTATCAATCATTTTTCGAATACTAACTGTTCCAAACCGTAAGTGAGTTCCTAGTTTAGAGGTACTATTTTTTGCAGGGAAGTTTCTAGTTTCTTCATAAGTATCAATTAATTTAGAAGTGACCCTATAAGAGGTTACTTGTATGGAAGATTTTTTAAAACCAATGTCCTCTAAAGAAGGGAATAGCTGTAGATTATTTTTTAGACACTTTGTTAAATAATTTTCTGACGGAAAAAAATCAATTTCTTTCAATTGAAAAGATTCTAGCCATTTTTTTGAGTACGGAGTATACACTTTGTAGGGGGTGCCATCTTTTTTTGTAATTTCATTTCGTTCAAAAATTACTTGATCTTTATACGTTTTGAAAGAAGTATTTTTTGATAATAGAAGTTCTTTGATTTCTAAATCCCTATGAATGGCGTAGGGTTCGTAATCGTGATTACAAAAAATGGTATCAATTTGGTATTTTTCTTGTAAAGACTTAAAAACCTCTTTAGGCTTCCCGATATAAACAGCTAGTGAGCTTCTAAATTTTTTAAGTTGATGATTGATGTTTTTTAATTCTTGATGAATAAATGTAACTCGAGCATCGTTTTTTGGAAGTTTGCTGAGAATTTCTTGATCGAAAATAAAAATAGGCAATACTTTTTTACCTGCAATTAAAGCGTTAAATAATCCGCAATTATCATGTAATCGCAAATCTCTTCTAAACCAAAAGATATTAATTTTTTCACTCATTATTTGTATGCTCCAAAAAGTGCTATTAATTTTTTCTGTCTGTAAGCAAAAATTTCTTCTAGTTTTGGTTTGACCAATATCGGATGTGCTATTTGACCTAAAATACCCATAGGTACTTTATAATCAATAATATCTTCCATTTCTATACCGCCATTAATTTCTTTGATAAAATGTTTATGATGCCAAAGGGCATAGGGTCCAAATCGTTGTTCATCTACAAAATATTCATACTCTTTTACCTGAGTGATTTCGGTAACCCATTTCGTTTTTATACCAAGAATTGGAGTCACAATATATTGAATTATTTGTCCTGCAAACATGGGTTTTTCTGCTCCAGAAAGAATGTTGAAACTCATATAGTCTGGAGTAATTATTTTTAAATTTTTAGGATTTGATAAAAATGCCCAAGCTTTTTCTATAGAGATTGGTAGTTTTTGTTTTTTATGAAGCGTATAAATTTTCATTTTAATTATGAATTAGAATGTACAGGTTTAGTGAAGTTGCCACACAAAGCCATAACATATAGGGTACAAGTAAATATTTATAATGATTGGTTCCTTGTTTAAAGAAGTAGTAACAAATAAGTAATATTAATAGAATGAGTGTAATAAGACCGAATACAATTAAATGCTGATTAAAGAAAAGATAATTCCAACCAACGTTTAAAACAATATGAGCACAATATATAAAGATCAATTTTAAACTATTTCGTTGTAAAAAAAGCTGCCCTAAATAAATAGAGAAACAAACCATGATGCATGTCCAAGAAACACCAAATACCCAACCTTCAGGAGTCCAAGGAGCTTGGTTTAAGTTGATATACCAGGGAGTCATCGGGCCGTTATTCGATAACCAATTGCCCACTGCTAATCCACTAAAATTGATAATTAAAAATAAAATGGTTAGTTGTAGTTGTTTCATTGGTTTAAGAATTTGATTGTAAGTTTTCAATTTTTTTGAGAACGTTGTCAGCCTCTTGGTATTTATGATCGCTTTGACTCCGATTAATCGATTGTAATTTATAGGCTTCTTCCATTAATTTTTTGTAGGATTCTTGTAATTTTTCGATCTCACTTTTCTTTTTAAATAAACCAAACATAGTTTTATGATTTTAAGTGTTTTGTTATTTTCGAACTCATTGGATTTGTGATCGAATAATAATAATCTATGAGTTTGCCTTCTGGTGAGATCAAATACTTTTGAAAGTTCCATTTTACGGAAGAACTTTTTCTATTATTCAATTCTCTTGAGGTTAACCAGTTGTATAGTGGGTGTTGTTGTTTGCCCGTGACATCAATTTTTTCAGTGATTAAAAAGGAAACGCCATAATTTACTTCACAGAATTCTTGGATTTCCTCATTGTTTCCAGGTTCTTGCCTTCCAAACTGATTGCAAGGAACTCCTACAACAACTAAATTATCTGTATATTTTTTGTGTAATGTTTCCAAATCTTTATACTGAGGTGTAAAGCCACATTTAGATGCTACATTCACAAAAAGTAGGTATTTCCCTTTGAAATTAGATAAGAGAATAGGATTTTTTTGGAGACTCTTGATCTCTATATCATAAATAGTCATATTTTTTTTTAAGTTAAATTTTAAATGTAACAATTCCACAGTCCAATTCAAAAATTTGACCTGAGATTGATGTTGCTTTTTCAGAGATTAAAAAAGCAGCCATATCAGCAACTTCTTTTGGGGTTAAGTATTTTTTTAGAGGGTGACGTTCTGTAATGTTTTCTATCATACGCTCATTGCGTAATAATTTTGAAGCCAATGTTGTATCTGTTACAGTGGGTGCTATTGCATTAACGCGAATCGACGGTGCTAGTTCTGCACCCAGTGATTTTGTTAATCCTTCAACAGCAGATTTTGCAGCAGCTACACTGGCGTGAAATGGCATCCCTAGCTTAGCAGCTACCGTACTAAACAGTAAAATAGAAGGGTGAGTCCCTTTTTTCAAAGAAGGAAGATACTGTTGAATTGTTTTTACAGCTCCAATTACGTTGATTTCGAAGTCGTTTCTGAAATCGTCTAATGTTAGGCGCGATATTGGTTTTAGATTGATGCTTCCTGGACAATAAATCAAGCTATCTATTTCTCCAATATCAGGTAAATTATCTGTTAAAATGTTACAGTTAACGTGGGTAAGGTTGTGATGGGTTATTAAAGGAGGAGTTCTACTTATGTTGATTATTAAATTTTCATCAATCAAGGTTTTTATGATTGCATTTCCAATTCCTTTACTACCTCCAATAATTAAAATTTTATTCATGTGCTTTAAGGTCTTCCTTTTAAGCGCTTTTCAATTTTTTGTTTTACTGCTGTCAAGCGCTTCATTTGATCCATGATATTAGGATCTTTTTCTAATTTATATACTTCGTTCAGCTCTAATATTAACGCTTTCACCTCTCTTGAGGCTATAATTCGATCACTTGTAGTCTTAAATGAGAATTTTCTATTCTCAAATTCGATAGCTCTTTCTAATAAATTCATTCTTATTTCTGTTATGTTCTATAATTTTCGAATATAATTATAAATGTTAGAAAAGCAAGTAAAATATGAACTTATTATGCCGTCAAAGGTTTCCCCTTTAAACGTTTTTCAATTTTTTGTTTAATAGTTGTTAAGCGTTTCATAATATCCATAATTTTGGCATCTTTATTTTTTTTATAAATTTCGTTTAATCCTAAAATTAACGATTTTGCTTTTCTAGCAGCTATAATCCGGTCGCTGGTTGTAGGAAACCTCATTTTTTTTGTTTCAAATTCTAATGCTTCATTTAGTAAATCCATAATTTAATATTTTAAGGTGTTTTGTAATTCTATTATTTTTTCTTGCGTATTAAATATTCCTCCAAAATAGGAGGTAACGGTTGAAGAGGTCTCATCTTTAATCCCTCTTGAGGAAACACAAAGGTGTTTAGCATCTATTATAACGGCTACATCATTTGTGTGTAGCACTTCTTTTAACTCTTCTGCAATTTGGTTTGTCAATCGTTCTTGTACTTGAGGTCTTTTTGCAAAATATTGTACAATTCGATTTAATTTTGACAATCCAATAACTTTTCCAGATGAAATGTAAGCAACATGTGCTTTTCCAATAATTGGGACAAAGTGATGTTCGCAATTGGAATAAAAAGTGATGTT
>MDTG01442619.1_pt1 | contig 13666 bp, 7 predicted proteins | sample 811421 | NCBI WGS metagenome assembly MDTG01 (sample SAMN05326645, study PRJNA326480) | marine metagenome | isolation source: seawater | place: Pacific Ocean: South East | collected 2011 | reverse complement strand
GTTTTTAAGATCAAATTTGGACTTTATTTCTTTAGAGACTGCCTCCGATAATGATTTACTTTTTCTAGCCATAATATACTACTAATTAAAATGGTAAATCATCTGTTGAATCACTAAATAGATCATTAAATTTATCCGCTTTAGTTTTCTTAGTAGCATCAGTATTTAAAGAATAATTACTTTCTGTTGGAGAAGGTACTGGAGACTTGCTAACATCAACTTTTGTTTCAGTTTCCGAATCAGGATCTAACCAGCTTTGGAGGAATCCCTTAATTTCATCAAATGAATATTGTTTAAATACCTTAAAGGGATCAGCTTGTTCATTTAAATATTTTTGTATTTCGTCCTTATCTTCGGCAATAGGAGAAATTTTAAGTGACACAGTAGCTGTAGTTTTATTATAAGGTGTACCTGTTACTTCCGGTCCTACCGTAGTAAGTTTTATATCACGTCCATCTAACATGTCAGTATAATCACCTATTTCCTCATCAGCTGCCATATTAAGAAATGTTTGATAAATTTCCTTACCGAATTGCCATAGTTTAACACCTTCATCCTCCTGACCTCTTACTAGTACAGGAGCAAAAATACGTGTTTTAGGGTCCAATTTTTTAGCTAGGCGCCAATTTTCCCTATCATTACTCTGGCGTAATTGCTTAGCAAATTCCATAATTGGGTCTTTTTGTTTCCAATTAGCAGGAGATGCTATTACTCGTTGCCCAATTCCATAATAAAACATCATTTCCGTAAATGGAAATTCAGGTCTAAATTTTGATGGTACAATTCGAACTGTTTGTTTACCAATACTGGGTTTCCAAAATAAATTTTTCTTTTGTCCACCCCCACCTTGTGGTTGTTGATTATTGAGCGCAACCAAACGCTCCTTAATGACGTTTAAATCCATTTTATAACATTTAAGGTTTATATAATTACAATAAATATACGAAGTCCCTTTGGACTATCCAACTAAAGTTCAATAATTTTATGAATCTTAGTTTTTAGTTGTTTAAATTCATCCTTATTAGTAAGTAGGATGGAATTTCTATAGTGTCTCCATTCAATAGGAAACTTAGTGTCTACTACACCCCCGTTTAATTTACGGATAAGCTCATTTAAAGCATTAATAGTATATAGTGTATTAGATTCCTTTTTTCTGTGTACTAAAATAGTACCTGAAGGAATTTCCGATAAATTAGTAGTGTCTACATTATATGTACAAGCATATTCATTATTAGACTGAATATATAAAATAAATATCTTCCCATATAAAATATCATATGTGGAAGAGATATCATATATTAATTCATCTAAATCCTCAATTGTAGAAAACGTACAAAATAATTTATTTCCAGCCAAACCTTCTAAATTTATATCAAAACTGTCTAGTGATGTTTTATTATAAATATTAGAGGGGTTGTAAAGAAGAGTAGTTTGATCCATAACTTAACTTTATTCGTAACCCAAATTCTTTAAATAACATTTTTAATTCATCTATTAGGTATTTTTCCGATTTATGAAAATCAAATAAAAATGAATCATAGTTATATAATACTAATTTAGTTTTTTTATCTTTTAATATTTTAAATATTCTCCATAATATAAGAACATTATTGGAGGTTTCCAAATTTTGTAATAAATAATTTAATAATTTAGATGGGTTTATGCTTTCTAATTTATCTTTTTCAAATATATATTTTGAAATAGGACATTCAATATATCCTTTAACATTAAATTCTTCCCATATAATATCTGTAAATTGTTTGGCTTTTTTAAAAAATTCTAATTCTGAATATTTACCAAAATTACCACTGTATAACATTTTAAAAGTAAGTTGTTTAGCTTCCTTATATTCTACCCCATACATTTTTGAAAATGCTTCATGTATGTCCTCACTATCAAATTTATAGTCTATAAGTTTAGCTAATAGAGTAGGATGATAGGCCGAAATATCCATTTCTATAAATAAATCATTATAAGGTATAAAAGCCTCTCTAGAATCATCCTTTTTAGATAAAGCAGAATAATTTACTCCTCTAAATTTATTTGAAGGTCTAGTAGTTGTAGTTTTGAAGTTATACTGAGTATATATAATGTCATTGTATATGCTGTGGAATTTTTCTTCAAATTTGTCTTTACATATTCTAATTCCATTGGACTCGAGGGCGTAGAATGCCACTGTTGATTTTCTGTTATAAAAGTCGTTGATAGGTTCATTTATATAAAATTTTAAATCACCATATAAATTTTCACAATACTCAAAATGTTTAGTAATAGGGATTAAAGTATTTAAATCTCTTTTATATGGATATTTAGAATAAAAATAATTATGGGTTTTAGTAAATGGTTTTTGATAATTAGGTTTATTTAAAGTTAAATCTATAATATTAGGATGAAAAATATAATGTAATATTTCTTTTTTATCCCTAACATATAAAGTATCAAATTTATCCAACCAACTAATGTCTAAAGTATTTAGGGTTTCTTCATGATTAATGGCAACCATATGACCATCATATCCTAAGGGTTTTACATAAACTAAAGAAATAGAATTATTATCAGCTGGGTGGATATTATAACTAAAGGGTATAATTTCTATAAATGCTTTAGTAGTATTACTAATAATAAATTTATCTAATTGATCTCTAGTTTCTACTAACCAAAACATTACATAAATATACGAAATGTCCTATTAGTATCCACCTCCCCCTGAAAATCCTCCCCCAGTAGAAGGGGTAGGAGATGAAGGAGGAGAGTAAGTAGGTTGAGTTGGAGTAGTTTGCATAGGGGTTACCATAGGTTGGGATGGGGATGGTTCTAATACTTTACCTACCCCATATTCTCCCTTATATTTTACACACCAATAGTTATGTCTAATAGAAGCTTTCCAAAAAGTGCAATAATTATTTTTATTAAATATACAATTAGAACAATTTTGTTTTTCAGGTACTGCGGGATTATTAGTATAACTTACTTGATTACCTATTTGATATACTTTTGCTAAAACAGTAGGGATAGGTTCTCCATCAGGATAATACCGTAAACTTTTTTCTTTATTATATACTAAAACACCTGGATATGTTAAATGAAATTGGGAAAAGTTATTTAGAAAAAATTTAACAATAGCATTATTTAGTATATTATTACGGGTTTGGGTTATTTTAACTGTATTTAGATTAGTATTAAAAGTATCTTCTTCCTCTCCATCTATTACCCAGGGCATTATAAAAGGTAAATATACACTTCTTAAATATTCATCCTGGTTTAATACAATATCATGGGTGTCCTTAGATACCTCTATAACTTCTTTAAAATTAAATCTATATAAAAAATATCTATCGAACACACCTAAATTAATGTCATCTAAGGTTGGTACTACAATAGTGTTCCTAGGAATTATATGTTTTATTCGGGGATCATTTGTTTGATTAAGAAGAGTATAAGGTAAAACTCCACTTAAAGACGCTGTTAAAAGAGCTTGGGATCTAGGGGTAGAGTCGTCATCATCTATAAAATCCGTTACGTCATAATTTACTACAGGCAAAAAACTATCGTCATCTAAAAAGGTGGTATCTGTATCAATAGGATCAAGTGGGGGTGGGTATCTTACTATTTCTACAGAATTTGGATCGTCGGGATTTTTCCCACTAAAAAAAGTTCCATTATAAGTTTTATAATAAAAACCTGTGTAATCAGTGTTAGTATTTTTTATATAAAATATACTCCCAGGTGTGTATAGATTAGATATTACTTTATTTTTTGGTATATAAACCATATTATCATTTTTTTAAATTTTATTCTTCTCCTCCCGTACCATATACTATGTTATTTGAAGCTCTAAATGAGCGTAAATCATCAGTTTGTCGTCTAGCGGCTTGATTTGCTTTTAATTTTGCGTGTGCTGCTTTTAACTGTATGAGAGATGTTGCTATATTACCAGGTAAACCTGCTGGGAACATTAGCTTGATAAGTCTACTATCCTCCGCAATTCCCAAATCGGTAGTTAACCTATCAAAAAACCAGGCATTAGATAATCTAAACCCAAAATGTCCTGACCCTAAGTAATTAGTATTACCAGGAAGTTGGGGTTCAGGGTTTGATGAATATGAATTTCCTCTACATCTTTTTCCAGGTGCATCAGCATATTTAGGATCTGGACCCCCATTACCAGGAAATGCTCCAGAATGTTGGTCATATACTAAAATTTGATTACCTACTGTTTTACCATTACCTGTTCCATTAAATGTAGATCTTTCACTTACTACTTGGATATGTTGTGGTGTATGCCATTCCCCATAATTAAATAATATATCCCCAGGTTTCAAATTAGGAAGAGTAATTAGATCTAACCCCCATTTATAGTATTGATAAATTCCGGAAGGGCACCAAGTTAATCCATTATATCCCGCGTTAGGAGAGGGTAAAAAACTTTTTCTATAATTTTGATCTACAATTCCATCTGGCAACCATAACCTATCTATTTCTTCTTGTGTTAATTTAACAGACGGGTCTAGATTACTATCGGGACCATAGAAAAATTGGAAAGTATAACGATGAGCATTGGAAACTAAAGTAGCACAAGTTAAGCTTCTACCTCCAGGACCCCTACCCCAAGCTGTAGTTTCCCATGAAGATCTTGATATATAATCATGAAAATATTTTTGATAACATAGAAGAAAATTAGCTGGATATGTCCCCGCAGGCTCTGGTGGTAATGGTGGTTCCATCGGTGGGGGTGGAGTATATGTATAAGAAATCCCTACATCAGGACGAGGTGGAGGAGGAGGAAGTTCCGTTAACTCAGCAGGTGTTGAAACAGGTTGCAGGGTTTTTAAAGCAGTAGATCTAGTATCCAATTCTGTGACCCACCCATTTTGATCAATAGTATGGCTAACTGAATTTACTACTACTTCAACACCTCCTTGACCACTAACATCAGGGCTATACGAAAGAGGTAATGCTTTAGTTTCTATATTAAATTTAGAGAAATTTTTAATGCCCGATATACCATCTAGAGTAAGTTTTAAGTTAAATGGTAGGAAAAAACCAGATCTAACTTGACCGATTTTGGATAATTCACCTTGGATAAAATTAGCATATTGAGTATTAAATTCTTGTAAAGTATCTAATTCTGTAGGAGTTAATACTCCTGTATCATCATAAAATTTTCTACCTATTTGAAAAAATGGTTGGTTATTACTAAGAAAATCTTTTACTCTAACAGATCTTCTAAGATCTTCATCTGATAATGTAAAATTAGAACCTGTAACTAGGGCATAAAATTCTCCTTCAAAATCCCCGGATTGTTCAGGAACATTGTTAGCTTTTTGACGTAATAATGAATCAGTTAAACCTATACTATATTCACCAAATGCTGTACCATCAGATGAAGGTTGGTTAGGGTTACCTTGTGCAGAGACTGCTATCATAGTTGTTAGAGATTGTGGGATAGTAGTAGATAAACCAAAATCTCTAACTATAGATCCTTGGGGAAGTGTAGCACCACCCAAAAATAATTCTCTTTCTTGCTCAAAAGTTAAATTACCACTATTGGAATCTCCTATATCATCACCAGGTCTAACTCCAAATACATTTAATACAGTAAAATCATCCTCATTATTAGTTCCGGTACCATCATCAAATCTTTGGGGTTTATTTTCATAAAACGTAATTTCTCCATCCTCAGTAACAAAAACTGAAATTTCATTTACATTACCCAAAGCATTAGTCATATCGGATATTATGGTTTCAAAAAATTCCAATACCGATAAGTCTCCATTACTGGCTAAGTCTGCTACTAAGTTAGATAAATATGCAGTATTAAAGTATACTGCTCCTAAATCCCCTAAGTATTGAGAAGGTTTTGATAATTGCTCAGCGCAGGAAAAAGATGTTGACCTAAGAAATGAATTATTTTGTGTATTAGCTATAAAAGAAACATCCCCCTCCAATATATTAGGTATGTTAGAAACAGGAATGACACAAATATCTGGTCTTGAAGAAAATTGACCCGGAAAAGTAAACATATAAGTTTTATCTTTCCATCTATTAGGGCTGTCTGATTTATGGAATTCTTTATAGTTAACAGTTTCATCTATCTCCCCTATAACTCCTTCATTAACTCTTGCTTGCGCTTCAGAATTTATATTATAGATACTATCATCAAAATAAAAAACAGGTGTTTTTTTACCTCCAGTAAAATCATATAAAATTAAATTACTTTGTATATAAGCACATAAAGAAGAAAAGGATAAAAATATGTTATTTATTTGGCCCGTTTTATCTACAGTACTAGCTTTAGTTAATTGTAAACGCATAGCCCCATTTAAATCCACAAAATTAGTAGGAGTAGATCTATCTTGAATAACAGTCTTTGATTGAACCTCCCCATCAGATGAAGTAACTATATCTGTAGCTTTATAAGGCCTAGGAAAATTAGGAAATGTTAAAGGATATTGTACACCAGTAGTAGAACCACCTTTTAAAATATAGGGACTTGTATTTTTGTTAAATAGCTCAGGAAAAGCAGCTGATGCTTTTTCAGATCCACCCGAATATACTTCCTCGGAAAGTTTATCTAAATCATATAAATATTGATTAAAAAGAGATTTAAATCTATTAGCTTCCACTAAAAGATTTTGATTTTCTGGGCCTCTAACTTCTACCACAGTTTCAACAGCAGCAGATACAGCATCAAAGGGTGGGCCCGTTTTGTTATTATCAACAACATTTTTTAGCGCATCTTCTGCTGCCTTCTCAGCTAATTGTTGTTGGGCTTGGGCAAAAATTTCCTTAGCTCCTTCTGCACTACCAGCACCTACATTTAATCTCATAGATTCTATAACATCCCCTAAAGCAGATAGTTGAATTTGAATAGAATAAGATCCATCCGATTCTAGATTCCATTTAAAATTAGTAATTCTACCTAAATGTCCATCATAATTACCACCATATTTCCTTCTATCTCTTTTTATGGATTCATTTAAAGTATATGGAGTAACGGGTTGACCTTTGATTTTTCCACCTAATAATCCACTAAATGCTTCAGTATCCTCTTTGGAACCAAACTCATAAAAACCATCTGGGGAAATAGTGTTTCCAAATTTAGGGTCTAACTCTATTTTTTCACCATTAGCTAATGTATTACCACTAAAAAAATTATTTTTAGGTTGTTTATAGTAAATAGACCAACCAAATTCTACTAGGGCATGATAACCCGGTCTCATATATAATGCATCTAAAAGGGCAAATTGTACCCTAGAGTATGCTTTCATAGCCACATCTATTTTAGCAAAAGCCCCATTATTCTGATATGTAACAGCCATTCTAGTAATGCCTGGGGGTGGCACATAACCCCTTTCTTGGGCACCTCCAAACCCATATGCACCCTCTCTCCAATTAAAAAATACTTCTTCCTCCCCTTCTGGACTAAATTGAGATCCAGGATTAAATCCTACATCTCTAAATCTTTCTTGGGCATATGTGTTAGGTCCTGTTCTATAACCAGGAACAAATTTGGGGAAATTTTGAAGAACTAAGCTCTTTCGTAATATACTATCACTAAAAACAGCGGATCTACCTAGTATTTTTTGGAGTTTACTTCCAACGGAATTAGGATTATCTAATTTTCCTATGTCAGTAGTAGATGCCATTCTTACCCATGGCATTCTATTAGTAAGATACCTAGTTACATCATCAGGTCTATCTTTCATACCCAACATAAACTGGCGAGCCTCTATTTGAGATTTAACATATTGTGGAAATGGTTCACCTATTAAATTGGACATATTATTTATTTTTTAGATTAACTCCCATAATAACTAGGTATAAACATTTCAGGATTTTGTGTACCAGTTTTATCTATTCTTGAACCTACTAATGCAATAACCATGGTTTTAACAGTTACTTTTGCATTATCCGGATTAGGTCCTTCTCCTCCATAGTAAGCTTTATTACCATTACCTGTTACTACATTACCAAATGTAATACTATCTTTTGTAATGATGGGCATAGATGCAAATTCGTATCCTATATCCTGAAGAGCGTTTTCTAAATCTCTTTGGGTACCATCATTATTTCCTAGTAAATAATTCCCTGAAGATGATCTTTTTTCTGTAAATAAATAATCTCCTAACAGTTCTTGATTAACTTGATTAAAAGTTTTAGTTTTAAATTCTGGGTGTCTTGATAAGAAACTTTGCATAGTATTAGGTATAATTTGATACTTACCAGTAGCAAAAGCTTGACCCTCACCTGTTACTCTTTGGAATTTAGTATTAATCCATTCGAATGTTTGAGTAGTTATATCTGATACTCCCCCTGCAGGGTATGCTACCAAACCATCCGAAGAGGCACCACTATACCCACTATTCCCATAATTAAATATTCCATATCTACCTCTGGATTCAAATTTAGCTACTAGATTTTTAACTCTTGAGATAGTACCAGGATGGGAAGTATTTGCTAATGCTAAACTATCTTCATCTATCGTACCCTCGGTAATAGATACTGCTCCACCCGCAGGAATCGGTACTGGTGGAGGTGTAATGATTTCAGCGGAAACAGATGGGGGTTGTAATTTTCTTACCGCAGTGGCTTGGGTGTCTAATTCCGTAGTCCATCCATTTTGGTCTATAGTGTGACCCACCCCTTTAACTATTATATCTATACCACCCTCTCCGTACGAAGGGGGGAGGGCCTTATCTTCTATTATAAATTTATCAAAAAGGCTTATACCTGATACACCATCAAGAGTAAGTTTTAAATTAAAAGGTAAAAAGAAATTAGACCTTACTTGCCCTGCTTTTGATAATTCCCCCTCCATAATATTAGCATATTGAGAATTAAATTCTTCTAAAGTATCTAACTCCGCAGGCGTTAATCTAGTTCTGGCTTCATCATAAAATTTCCTTGCTATTCTATAAAATGGTCTATTTTCAGTTACATAATCTTTAATTCTAATACTTCTTTCAAGTTGTTCATCAGTTAAAGTAAAATTAGAACCAGTAATTTGTGCGTATAATTCCCCCTCAAAATCTCCAGTTTGCGCTGGTACATTATTAGCTTTTTCAAAAATTATAGAATCAGTTAAACCTATATTATATTCACCAAATGCAGTAGAAGTAGAAGAAAGTTGATTAGGATTACCCTGTGCAGCCGCGATTAAGGTAGTTTGTTCTGCCGTGGGTAATGTAGTAGATAAACCAAAATCTCTAACTATAGATCCTTGGGGTTGGGATAAAGTATTAAACATTCTTTCTTGGTCGGATGATAGGGTACCATCTAGAGCATCCCCTATGTCATCTCCAGGTTTAACACCAAAAACATTTAATAGAGTAAAGGGTTTACTATCCTCTATTCCTAGTTCATCATCAAACTTTTGGGGTCTATTTTCAAAAAATTTTACTTCTCCTTCTTCTGTAACAAAAACTGAAATTTCATTTACATTACCCAAAGCATTAGTCATATCATCCAAAATAATTTGTAGAAATTCCAATATGGATATTTGGTTATCATCCGTTATTTTCGCTAATACTTCCGAAAGATATGCTGCATTAAAGTATACCGCTCCTAAATCCGCTAAATATTGAGCAGGTCTACCTCCTTGATTAGTACAAGAAAATCTTGAAAGGGCTAGAAGTGTATTATTAAGTTGTCCTTGAGCAATATCTGATATATCAGATTCAACTATTTCTGGAAGATTTTGGACAGGTATTAAACATATATCGGGTCTAGAAGAAAATTGACCAGGGAATGTAAACATGTATACTTTATCTTCCCATTCATTAGGAGTAGAAACGGATGAATGAAAGTATTTATAATTAACACCCTCTCCCAATGGGTCGTCGGGCTCAAATCCGTTAGCCCTATTCTGATTTTCTTTAGTTATAAAATAAAGACTATCATCAAAGTAAAAAATAGGAGTTTTTTTGCCATTTGAAAAATCATATAAAATTAAATTATTCTGTATAAAAGCACATAAAGAAGAAAAGGATAAAAACGTAGAGGATATGCCAGTTTGGGATATTGGTAGAATCATAACACCATTACCATCTACAAAATTAGTAGGGGTAGATCTATCTTTTACTATATCTTTAGTAACCTCAGTAACAGAAGAACCATCTTCAAGTACAGTGTTATTTGTTTTAATATTTTTAGCCTTATATGGTCTAGGAAAATTTCTAAAACAAAGGGGATATCTTAAGCCCGAACCGGGTATCTTTAACGTGGATTCATTAAATCCCTCATAAAGAAAATTAGGATACTGACTTAATGCATTTGCTGTATTACCCTTATTAATCTCGAAAGAAGCGATATTTATATCAAATAAAAATTGATTAAAGGCCGATTTAAGTCTATTAGTTGCAAGTGAAAATCTTTGATCTACAAATTCTTTAGATTTTTTTGTACCCTCTTTATCATCAAATATTTTAGATATCGCTTCTGCTATTCTAGATACTGCAGTAGCTTCAATAGTTTCACCCGCACCTACGTCCATATTCATGGATTCAATAACATCTCCCATACTTTGGATTTGTAATTGAATAGTATACGAACCATCTGATTCCAAATTCCATTTAAAATTAGTAACTCTGCCTAATACAGCATCATAGTTACCACCATATTTTTTTCTATCTCGGTTTATAGCTTCATATAAAGAATAAGGAGTGATATTTTCATTATCTATAAATCCTTCTTGTATACCATTAAATGCTTCCGTATTTCTTTCCGATCCAAACTCATGAAAACCATTTATTGAAATAGTATTCCCAAATTCAGTATCAGTAGTGGTTTTTTCACCTAAATTAGAACCAACATAAAGTTCAGGAATAGGTAATGGGGGTTGTTTATAATAAATGGACCATCCAAATTCAAGTAATACTGAATAACCAGGTCTCATGTACATAGCATCTATGAGTGCAAATTGTTTTTTAGAAAAAGCTTTTATGGATAGGTTTAATTTAGCTAAACCTCCATTATTTTGATATTTAACATCCACTTTAGTAATACCAGGAGGTGGTACATATCCCCTTTCTTCTGCACCTCCGAACCCATATGCACCTTCTCCCCAACTAAAAAATACTTCTTCTCCTTCTGGACTTAATTGGGGTCCGGGATTAAATCCTACATCTTTAAATCTTTCTTGGGCATATGTATTAGGTCCTGTTCTATAACCAGGAATAAATTTGGGGAAATTTTGAAGAATTAAGTTCTTTCGCAATATACTACCATCAAAAACAGCAGATCTACCTAGTATTTTTTGAAGTTTGTAACCTACTGAATTAGGATTATCTAATTTTCCTACATCAGTAGTAGATAATAACCTTACCCAGGGCATTCTATTAGTAAGATACCTAGTAACTTCTATAGGTCTATTTTTTAAACCTAACATAAACTGACGAGCCTCTATTTGAGACTTAACATATACAGGAAATGGATTACCTATCACATTAGCCATAGTATTGGAATTTAATAACTTCCTCCTGCTCCTCCACCTCCACCCCCGGAAGAAACAGAAAAACTTACTGTTGAACTACCATTATTTAATCTTCTAAATTCGGTTACTATAGCACTAGAATTTAAGGGTATTCTTAATTGAGTACCAGGTGGTATCCCTAAAGAATCAAATGTTATAGAATTAGGATTAGCGGATGCTATTATCCAATATAATGTACTATCACTATAGAATTGCTGAGCTAATGTATCCAATCTATCTCCAAAGTCTGTAATAATAAAAACATCACTACTAGCAGGGGATATTACTGGATATATAGTATTTCTATAACCTTGTGGTGTTTTGGAATTTTCATTACCATTGGTATTATTAGATTTAAACCTACCTATTGTTATATCAGAATATCTTTCCATCTTACTCTTCTTCTTCCTCTAATATTAAATTGCCATCAGCATCAAAATTAACATCATCAGCAGTAATAGAAAGTTCTGATTCAATTCGTGCTAAATCACTATCAGAGATTGTAACATCCAAATCTGAAACATCTACTATTTCTGCAGCGTAATCTTCAGCAGTAGGAGGAGGGCTTAATTCATTTAATTTTCTGATTGCTAACTCATCTGTTCCTCCAGGTGCAGCTTTACTTCCATATTTAGGGTATAATTTTCCTTTTTGTAGAGATATAAACGGTGCATCAGTTCTTCCAGGATTTACAATTCTTCTAGCTAGGAAATCATGTATAGGTGTAATAGCCATAGATACTTTTATCATAAGTGGTAATTGACCTACTGATTTATCCACACTACCATCGGGCATTAGTGCTATCTCAAATGGAGAATCCTGTGGTATTTCAAAGTTTAGACTATTAATTATACAGGGAGTTTCATTTAAGTAATCCCCTAGAGTTAATTTAGCTATATTTCCCCTAGGAAAACCTAATTGGGTATAATCTGGGGCAAGAGAGGATGCTAGAAAATTTAATTTAGAATACATATGAAGTAGTTCTGGTTTGGATTCTGCAACTACAGTAAAGCTTAGGGACATAGTTCTAGTAAATCCACTGTAATTATAAAATTTATCTCCCCTTCCTACATAACTTACTTCATTCCAGCTAGCATTATAAGCATCACTAAGACCATCTATATAAGCTGGGAAATGTATGTATGTAGTGGATCTACCATTTAATGTATTGTTTGGTCCACTAGTAGCATCATTTTGCAATATTCCTATACTAAATTTAACTAAGTCCTTAATATTAACATCATCTATTTTATCTACTGCATTGCCAGACGAATATGCCCTGGATTTAGTTATTTTATTTAGTGCTTTCATTTTATCAGCTGGAACATATGCTGATATAATATTTTTACCAAACCCCAAAGTACTATGATTTCCGGGATCTCCTGTACCTAATCTTTTTACCCTACTTTGTTTTGTATAACTAGGAGATACAGATAAAGTTTTAGATTTTTCGACTAATCCCAATGGTCCCACTTCTTGATCCAAGTCTGGGTGGTGTCTGTTTAAAAGTCGTTTTCTAAAATCTTGCCTTATAGTACCTAACCCTACCCTTCGATTTTCTAAGTCAAATAAGTCTGGTTTTGTAAGGAGCTTTACATCTAATTCTGGTCTTATGTTAGTAAATATATTACTATTAGGACCAAATGTACGTTGATCTGCAAATTTAATTCGGGTTCTACCTATACCTAAAGGTGCTCCGGGGCCTCCCCCATATGATAGAATAAATGCATTAGACCCTTCTTTAGTGGCAATAGGGTCTAGACCTTTTTTACTCCTTCTATTATTTATTCTATCTGCTCTTCTTTCTTGTCGGTTTGCCTTAGCGGATCCTGCACCTCCGGGGTTTAACCTAAATCTATTAAGTTTAACCATTTTCCCAAGAGTGTGAGCATAATTTAGTTCGTCTAATCTATTAGTTTGATTAGGAAGATCATCTATAGCAAATTTTTGGTTTTTAGTAGCTTCAAAATACCTACCTGGTATAGGTCCATTGCCAAATTGGGAAAATGGATTAATTCCTTGTTTAGGTAAGTGAGTACCAAAGGCATTTCCAGCAGCCGATCCTATAGTGGAAGTAGGTAAATAAGGTAAATCATTAAATAATCTACCTCCTTGCCCAGCTCTATCACTTCCATCACTAGAATCTCCTCTTTTTTCTTGGCCAAAAATAGTAGGAGTTTGAGTTCGGACAGC
>MDTG01356018.1_pt1 | contig 13666 bp, 9 predicted proteins | sample 811421 | NCBI WGS metagenome assembly MDTG01 (sample SAMN05326645, study PRJNA326480) | marine metagenome | isolation source: seawater | place: Pacific Ocean: South East | collected 2011 | reverse complement strand
TCCCTGATTTTCCACACCTCTAGGGACTCCCCATTCGCCACCTCCAGGCATCAGATTTTCTATCTGTACTTGATTAATTGAATTGGCATATTGGACTCTCCTTCGAGGGAATTTAACTAACTTGGGACTTCCTTCTAACTCCCCTCCCCCCTCAGAAAATCTAATTCTGAATCTTCTCAATTTATTATCATGAAAAACCCTCGGTAGCGGTACAATAAATTCTCTTGACCAAGTTTTTGTTCCGGGAGATGGTGAAGTAATCATATGGGAGCATATGTAGGTTTGATTGTAAAATACATCAACTTCAACGGAATCAATCATTTCACTGAACACAGAAACTTTACCACGTAAAGTCTGTTCTTGCCCTCCATAAAATTCTCCAGATACGGGCTTCTTTACTCCCATAGAAAATCTTGAACTCAGAGACTCACATTCTATGTCCCATGGCCTAATTTTTGCACTATATTTTCTTTCTTTACCATCATAATGGCTATTTGGGAGTATCGATTTCCAAGTTAGCTTATCAGAAATTTGCTGCCTTCTGGAAAGGTCTTTCTTTGGGTCTAGGTTAACAGAAGATACCAACTCTCCTTCACATGAAATTTCTAAAAAGCATTTCGAATATCCCTTTCCGAGACCCATTACCCAACCGTTTAACAAGCCGTTTTCTACGCCGGATATCTCTCCGAAGATTCTTTCCTTTCCGGAGTTATTGGAAATTTCTTCTATCATTTGAAAATAAGACTCGGCAATTTTGTGTTTATTATGCTCCCAGGAATGCAAGTGCAAGAGCTCTTCTGAAATATTTTTACTATATTTTTTTGGAGAGGAGATCACCTTACTCAGAGCCCGTACAATTTCCTCCGGTTTTCCAGACTCAAAAACCTCGCCAATTTTCCAGTCTTTAACGAATTCGGAAATCGTTTGGCAATCACTGGTAACAACAGGAAGTCCTGCGAATACATATTCAAGCACTTTCTTTGGAAGTGAAAAATCTGAGTTCGTCGACCTATTTATTGGGTGAATTCCTACGTCTGCATCTTTTATAAAATTAGCAACTTCATCAGGGTTGACAAATGACATCGTATGTATTCTATCGGAACACCCCTTTTCATCACTCAAACCCTCAATATCATTCAGGTAACGCTCCTCACAATCCGATACAATAGCAAGGTGCGTTCCTCCATCCATCATGGAGATTGCATCGACTACTGCGAGTAATCCCGTAGAGTGGTCTATATTTCCACAATAAACAATTAATTTTTCTTTTGTACTTAATCCTAATGAAGACCGTATAGTATTATTGTCAGATATCCGTCTTTCCCTTAGTGGAGAACTGAGTATTACCGACGGGTTGTTCGAGAGGGGATAGTCCCCTGATATCTTTGAGGAAATTTTCTCAGAGACAGTGAGAAGTAAATCTGGAGACAGAATGTGGTTTTCCTCGTCCAGTCTTGCCAGAGCGGACATTTCCTCATTTTCGAAATCCATTCCTCTCGTGTAATTGTGAATATCATGGACCCACTTGACTTGCTTCCCGGTCTTTCTGAATCTCTCAACTACTATTCCACCAATTTCTAGGGTATCGAAATCATTTGTCTGAATAATATCGGGATTAAATCGACTGATCAGCGGCCAGAGAATCGTCAAAGAGGATTGTTTCTTATATTTCCAAATATCCCAAAAACAACTTGAATCGGGTAAGTCAGATGAGATATCGGGAATTATAGTAGTCTTAACGCTTCCAATAGTTCCTGTGACCTGTTTGGATAAAGAAGGATTACCACTGACCCCGAAAATATGCACATCTAATCCTAATTCCGATAATGATTCAGCCATTTTTATGACTCGATAGTCGTTTTTTATTTCACCAAGAACAATCATTGCAACGCTAAACCCGGAGTTTTGTTCTAGCTCAGTCAAAGTTATCATTCCATTGAATCAATATATCCCAAATCAGTTCAGATGTGTTGCCCTTTCCATAGAGCGAAACTTCCTTCCCCGGAGATGAATTAGACTCTGCAATCAACAGCCTTTCCTTCAAAGAACAAGTCTCTGTGGGGTCAATCAACTGATTCCAACCATATTCAATTAGTTCTACCCACTCTGTTTCCGATCTAATCGTTATGCAAGGTACGCCATGGAAAAAGGCCTCCTTTTGAACTCCCCCTGAATCAGTAATTATGACCTTCGCATTCCTTTCCATTTCCAACATGTCCAGGTATCCCATTGGAGTAATGAATTCTATTCTGCTATCCTTGCAATTCCCAATTCTTGATTTTGTTCTAGGGTGCAGTGGCAAAATGACTCTAATCCCTTCAGCAATTGCTTTCAAAGCATCAACAATAGCTTTCAGAACCTTTGGATCATCCGTATTTTCAGCTCTGTGTATCGTTGCTAGAACAAACCTCTTTTTCTCCAAATCTAGACTTTCCATCATGGTCGATTTTCTTCTAGCTATCTCTGTATAGTTGATGCATGCATCGTACATTATGTCTCCAACTAGATGTATTTTTTTCTCACTCACTCCTTCATTGATTAGATTACTTATCGCCGATTCAGTTGGGCAAAATAGAATATCAGACAATCGATCGGTAATGATTCTATTTATTTCTTCAGGCATAAATTTGTTGAAAGACCTCAATCCACTTTCCACGTGTGCTAATGGGATGTGGGATTTTGCTGCAACCAATGCTGCAGCGAGGGTGGAATTAGTATCACCATAAACCATCATAGCTTGGGGGTTTTCAATTTCAACTATCTCTTCTAATTTAACCATCATTTCTGCTGTTTGGACAGCGTGGCTAGCAGACCCCACTGCCAAATTGTACTTTGGACGTTTTATTTCTAGCTCTTCAAAAAATAAATCTGATAATTCTCGGTCATAGTGCTGTCCCGTGTGCACCATAATCTCTTCAATGCCAGTTTTTTTCTCTGCTATTCTTGAAAACGCAGATGCTTTGACAATCTGAGGTCTCGTCCCGATTATGCTAATCAATCTCATCTACTGACCAACTATCTATTTCGATTAGAAACGAATAGCGCCCTCTCTAATCCCTCTCAATTAGTGAGTGCAAAGTAGAACCACATTTAGAACAACTAATTGATACCAACTTAAATGCCTTTTCAGACATTGTTACATCTATAGGGTCTTGTTCCAGCCTATGTTCCCATGAATCGACAGCTCCCTGGAGCTGTTTTTTCCTATCAGCACTCCTTGTCCTGGATAACTTTGCCTTCGCTTTTTGGAGTCCATCAGATAAATAAGCTATCCTTCTAGCAATCCAATTATCCGTTTTCCTCATTGCAGTCATCAGGGGGTCGACCATTACTTCTTCATACACTGGAAAGCATTCCATCCAATTCTCATTGTCCCTCATCAAGGGGCTCCCAGTCATAACGTGTTCACACTTCGCGCACTTTATTCCCATGTTACTATGGGTTTGAATGGAAATATAACTCTATTGGGACATATCATTAGTTTCAATTAAACGAATTTCCTCTACCAATTGAAAAGTAATTTATTCCAGAAGAAGCCAGATCCTCCTTTGAAAAAACATTTCTTGCGTCTATTATTAGAGGGGTCCTCATCCTCTCCGAAATATCGGACAAATCTAGGTTTCTGTATAGGTTATGGGATACCATGATGACTAATGCATCAGAGTCGGAAATAACACGCTCTAGACTCGATTCTAAGGGCACATCCTCACAATGATTTACATAGTGGTCATGAACTTTTACCTCACATTCTAATTTATCTAATTCGTTGATTAATGAAACGGTGGGGGAATTTCGGACGTCATCACTTTCCTCTAAGTAAGAAAGTCCCAGAATACCAATTATAGATTCGCTAATTTCTATTCCCATTTTGGTTAATCCATTCTTGACCAATTCTAAAACATAAATCGGCATTGAGTCATTAACTTCTCTGGATTTAATCAGGAACTCGGGAACATACTCTCCCTTAGACCCATGAGCCAATAACCAGGTATCCTTTGGAATACAATGCCCTCCTACTCCGCCCCCAGGCAGGTGTAAGTTTCGGGACTCTACAGAATTTACCAGCCCCCTAACTTCGTAGAAATCAACACCAACGGCATCACAGTACTTGGCAAAATCATTTGCAATGGCGATCTCAGCATCTCGGTAGGTATTCTCAAAGGTCTTCACAACTTCAGCAGTCTCTAAATCCACTTTAGTTAGCTCCCCAGTCGTAATTTTGGAATATATGCGATTCATAACCTGGTGGGTTTTTTCGTCGATTCCACCCAATGCCCTGCCATAATTTGTTAAATTCTGGATTAACTTTCCTGGCATTACTCTCTCCGGACAATGCCCGAGTCCGAAATCAACTCCTGAAATTAGTCCGCTTTCGTCTTCCAACCACCCCTTTACCTCTCCTAACATCGTACCAGGAGGGATTGTGGATTCAACAATCACTACACATCCCTTTTTCATTACAGAACCGACTGATTTTATTGAAGAAGATAACGCCCTGAGGTCAGGCTCTTTTTTTTCTAAATTAAATGGAGTCTGCACACATATCATCCAAATATCGGCATCACTGGCGAGATTGTAATCTGTAGTACATCGCAGTTTTCCCCTTCCAACAACCCCTCCAATTAACTCCTGCATGCCCGGTTCGGTTCCTTCTATCGGATAATTTCCCAAATTTAGAGAATTCACCTTATTTTCATCAATGTCGATGCCGATTGTACTAATTCCTGAATTTGCAATAATGGCCGCAACAGGTATTCCAACGTATCCCATTCCAATTACCGCAACTTTGTCCATGTGAGCCCGATAAAAAATTGGTAATTAACCATTCCAGAAACATAAAAGTTAGATAAATTATTCAAAAACGTCCTATGCCGATAGCCTGTGGCCGGTAAATCAGGAAATGTGGTCGATCTCGAAACACCTTTGCCTGATTCGATTTCCAAGATGCGAAGGGAAAACGAACAAGTTTTTTTTAATTCCAAGAAAGACAAGAGCGAACATCCCAATTTGTCTTCGATAGACTCGCTAGTGTCCGAAGGGCACAAGGGCTTGGCAATCAGGATTTTAGAGCGATGGTTGATGTATAATGAAGGAGAAGACGAAATAGAAAAATTAGTTTCATTGATGGACGATAGAGATACTCTTCAGAGTGCTATGTCGTGGTGTGGAGAATTGATAAGATTGAATCCAGAAAATCAATTTGCATTGGGAAAATTACTGGACCTGCAATTAGAGAACAATGATCCGAGTTCCGCTTTTAGTACCGCTAGCATCTTGGTGAGTCTAAATGCAGACTGCACAAAGGCAAATGAATTCTTAGGCCATTATTTCGTCTCCAAGAAGGAATGGGAGCTAGCAATAACTCACTCACAATTATGCATTTCTCAAAATCCATCGGATAGCAACTCAATCAGAAATATGGCAATTTCTCTGGAGGGTATGGGAGATGAGGAAAAAGCTATACAAGCATGGGAGAAATGGTCAAATTCCGACTCTTGTAATATCACTGACTTCGAATTAGCTTCCGATTTCTTTTATTCCAGAGAAAGATTTTCAGTAGTGGCAACTATCTCGAACAGAGGACTGGAATTGAATCCATCCAATATCATACTTCTAGAATTCCTGATTTTGGCTTATTCGTCACTCCAAGAGTGGTCACTGTGTCTGGAGGCGACAAAAAAATTACTGATGTTAGATCGTAAGAATTCGATAGGAATATGGCACAGAAAAAAATCGAATTTTAATCTTGGAATAACCCTTGGTTCAGAATCTAAATCAGACACAGATGATGGTAACAGGTGGTATTCCATGATGGAGATGGATGAATCTGAGGATAATTCTGTCCGCTGGTTCAACCTTATTTGATTGGAATTTTAATTACTTCCCATTTCCTATTTTTTTTCTCACATTTTACCTTGAAAAGTGGAATTCTCCCCCATCTCCTGGCCTTGAACTCAAGTTCACAGTTTTCAGAACCCGTGCTGATCGAATCAATATTGAAAGCGAAATCTCCATTCTTTTCGGTCTCAATCTCAATTTTCTTCTCTCCATTTTCAAACAACGAAAGGAGAAAAGGACCCGCAAAGTAGTCCACACCCATATTCCCCTCAACCGAATCTCCATTAGCGATCAAAGATACCTCAATATCCTGTGAAATTTCTTGGAATAAATCCATCTCTTTACTTGCGCCCTCGTAAAGAGTCAGCAACTTTTCTTCCTGCCTCTTCCATGAGTATCTCTTAGCTAGATATTCTCTTGTTTCAAAATCAATGTTCGGCGTATTTTCTGTCAAATACTCTATCGCATAGATTAACGAGGAGATATTCTCAGATTCAAACGAAACTCCCAATTTCCACCTCTCTACGAACTTTGACATCGTTTCACAATTCCCAACAGCAATTGGCAGCTCTGAATGTAGGTAATCAAAAATTTTGTTCGGCATAGCTAAATCTCCGTTTTTGTACTTCAACATCGGATGAATCGCAATATCCGCATCAGAGATGAATGAGGGCAGTTCCGAATACTCTACGTAGTCTACAAAATGAACCCTATCCTTAACCTTCAATTCCTTGGCTAAATTTTCTAGCACTGAAATATATTTTGAACGCATATCGGCAACTATGCAAAGATGATGCTTTCTCAGTGTCTTGAGCGAAGATATTACATTCTCTAAACCACGCTGTTTAGCAAGTCCACCGGCATAAACAATAAGGGGGGAGTCTTTCCCTAATTGTAGGCTTTCTTTAACCCCAATTTTTGATAGTTTTCCGGGATATATCGGACAATTAAAAATCGTAACAGGGGGTGTTGATAGATCGTAATCAACTGACAACTCTCTTGCAATCGGGCCTGACACGGTAATCAGTCGATCCGCCCTTCTAATCAACTCCCTTTGGTCAATTAGCGCTTCCTCCAGCACAGCTTCGTCCATTTGCTCCAATCCCGCAACATATTCATGAAGGTCGTGAATCCAAAATGATGTATTTCCTTCCTGCCTTAGTCTTTCCACAAGGTCATGGCCCAATCTGATAGCCCCAAAATCATGTGAATGAATAAAATCGGGCTTCAATTTTTGAATATATGGCCACATCTCGGAGAATAACCCCAATTGGAGCAATCTCCACTTGTCTCCTGAATGGCTCCCATATGGTAGGTTTCTCCTCCTATCCGGAAAAAGAGTGACCTCGACCCCCTCATCTATTTTGAAACTACTCGGACCCCCCCCAACTCCCTTTTTCAGACCGTAAATACGACTATCGTATCCATGATTTTTAAGTGAAGAAGCACATTTTTTGACTCTTGAATCATTAATAACCCCATTTAGAACAATCATTATGGCACTTTTTCGCCGTTTAGCCACATCTTACACCAACCAAATTATTTTCTTTCAAGAACCAGCCAAGATATGAAGGATTTACTTCCGCAAATTCTGTCAACGTTTGCTAAGAGAGAAAATTTCTCACGCATATAATCCGGCAAACCAATTATGTATCCTTCGTCATTTGAGGGGAACGCACTGACTAAATCGTCTAAATCTAGATTGATCTCAATATCGCTTGCGTGGCTTCTTACGAAATGAGTGATGAAATAGCCCCCAGGCTTTAGTTGGTCAGCAAGCTTCGTTACCCTCCCATCAGTTAAACTAGAGGGAATCTGAGATATTGGAGGGGTCATGCTAATCATATCATATCCACCATCTCTTGGGGAAATGGGGCCAAGTAACTTCGCTTCTGAATTCAAGTACTCCGCTACCTTCTCCCTGGAGGAAATAGATGAGTTGAACAAATCAATCTCACCTACTAAATCTGCATAGTGAATCAAGGTCTTCACGCCGCCATCAAGAGTCCCCCAATAATCAGCAATCACGCATTTCTTAGAAAGTCCTAGATGTTTGATAAGGACCGGATAAGTCTGATCTCCCACCCATAGATCTTCCATATCTTCATACATCCTCGAGGGGAATGTCCCGTAAGTTGAGAACAGCATTTCTTCGTCAGGTTGGTCATCCTTTACCAACGCTTCAAGTAAATTCCCAAATTCCAATTCTGCATCTGAGATTTTGTGCTCCATTGTTGAGACCTTTTTCCTTAATTTATTTGCAGCTTCGTTAAATTGTCTCGTTTTCCTGTCATCCTTCCTCTTCAAGTATTTTATCTGTTTTTCATAATCAGATTTTATTCTCTTCAACTCTTTTATTTTGGTTAGAAAGGCCCCTTCGTCAACCTTTCCACCCGTAAAAGCAGATTTAACAATAATCCTATCCTGTGATGTCAGCATTCTCTCTGTAAAAATTGAAGCCTCTTTCTGTTTTTCACGAGAAATTGATAAGACGTCATCATACAATTTTTCCATGGAATCTAAGACCACTTCATTTGAATGCGTTTTTTGGAAGTACTCTCTGGATTTAAGTGCATATTCCTTTCTCATTTCACTACTTGAAATCAATCTCCTCAAGTAATCCTTGATAGTTAAGGGATTTGCATTAATTACCGGAAGGCCACCCTCAAAACAATTTTTTAGATCATCTCTGATATATGCAACCACTGGTTTACCCAAAGCCATACATTCTACAGATAAAACACCGTACCAGCCGATCAAAAGTTGGTCAACAATAATGTCTGCCTTTTCATAGATTTTCCTAGCTTCATCATTGCTCATTCCAACGACTTGTTGGTACTCAAAATCCAATCCTTCTTCTTTCAACTCATCAATTGCCTTTGTGACGAATTCAGTTCCCTTGATTTTGGGCCTAGAAGGGGCGTGGACAACCAACGGCCTATCAGTTTCCTGAAATTGGACTTGCTTCCACTGGTCCCCGATGGTCCTATGAAGTATTCTTGAATCTTCCACGTAGGTTTGTAATTCATTATCTACCACACAAAATTGATCCACAACTTCTCTAAGCATACTCATCATCTTCTGTTGTGATTCTACTGAATACTTAGACGTGAAGTCATAAGGATCATCTGATGTATAAGAAAAAGGATTTAATTCCGCGAATTTCAGTGGATTTCTTATTTCCGTTCCTCTGAAATGGAATATTATCCTGCCCCCTTTCTCTTTTAGATACAATAGGTCGGCGAGACTGGGATTTTTCCATTTTGGGGGGTCCCAAAGGAAACTTGAACTATGAAAATGAAAGATCTGAAAATTACTCAGAAGGTAATCCAAATACTTCGGGATATAATCAGGTTCTACCCTCCTAAAAGGAATGTAAATATCTGAAGAATAACCAAATTTGGTTGGTACAGTGAGAATATTACTTCCGACGTATTTGTGCGATTTCTCTGTCAAAAGTCGGGATAGATTTCTTGGTTGACCGGCCGAGCCCAAGGGTCCATGCAGTACGGGTATTCTTCCTGTGTCTTTCTTCCCACTATTGTAATTCTCAATCAAACCTCTAGAGACGATCTCCCCCAGGGAGAAATAATTAGCGTAGGGGAATAGTAGATTTCGCTCTTCATTTTGCCAGGAAAATTTCCTCCTCAATTCCTCGGAAGGCTTCATTTCATTTATTTTTGACAGTAGTCTAGTGACACTCTTTGTGACTGTTACGGGTTTTTCAGAGTCAAAGATAACCCCGCACTTATTTTGTTTTACGAATCTACTCATTCTTTTGGCATCAGAAACTGCTACAGGCAACCCTGCCTGAATGTATTCGAATAGTTTATTCGGCAATGCTACGTCTCCGTTTCCGTAACGAGGCATGGTGTGAAAGCCAAAAGTTGCAGTGCTCAAGAATTTGGGCAATCTTTCCACATCTACGTATCCAGTAACATGGACTCTGTCCCTTGCCCCGCAGTCATCTGCTAGTTTCAATATCTCTTCAAGGTAAGGACCTCTGTTATTCGTAACCAACGCGATGTGTAAGTCTTTTACTGAACGTAAAATATGTATGAATTTCATGACTCCTCTGGTTTCCTTAACTTGTCCGCAGTAGACTCCAATAGGGACATTTTCCTCAATTCCAAAAACGTCCCTTATTGTCTCCCGATCATCATCATGGTTTATCTCGTATGGGACGTTTAGTAGGATGGTAGGGAGTGCATCTAAATTATGTTCTTTTTGATATATATCAGCTATATCGTCAGAGACCGTGAAAAGGTGATTACAATTCTGAATTGCGTTTTTCTCATCAATCAAAGAATTTTCTAAAATATCTGGATTGATGTTCGTTAACCCGCCCACCCATTCATGCAAATCGTGAATCCAGTAAGTTCCAGTTTTCTTCGAAACGTCTTTTCCAACTTTTATCAGATGCATATCGTGAGTGTGTAAAATTCTAGACTTATGTCCCTCTATAAGTCTAGCTAACTCATCAGAAAATTGCTCCTCTCTGTACCTATGGAATTCACCATAATCCATATTTCCAAACTCTTCAATTTTTCTTGATATCCCATTTACAATCACGCAAGGGAACGGATAGGAATCATTTACAGAAAAACCAGTCGTTTTTCCTGCCTTGGCGTTATATCCAACAAGTAGCACATCTATTCCGTGGGAATGTAATGTCTCTGCACATTTTATGACTCTCCCATCGCCATCAACAAGATTCATTACGGCCATCAAGACCTTGTATTCTCCTGTTTTTTTGTAGTTCGCCATTATCAAACTACTCTCCCATAAGTCGCCGAATGAATAGATTCTCCCATTGACAATAACAGGGGAAGTCAAACATTTTTCCAACCCTAGATATCTTCAGCCCATCTCTTAACAGTTTTTCCTACTTCATTCACTTCTGACTCCGACAATGAAGCATGAACTGGCAATGAAATTACCTTCTTCACTATCTCATCTGCCACCGGAGTAACTCCTTTGAAAGAATTCAAATGCGGATATTCTGAAATTAATCTCGGGTAGTATACTCCCGTTCCTATTCCATGTGATTTGAGATAATCTGCCAAGGATGCCCTATCTTCTACCAATATTGTATACTGGTGCCAAGCATGCCCGAACTGAGATTTAAACCGAGGAAGAGTCACTCCTTCGATTCCTTCCAGTAATTTCGTCAACTCAATTGCATTGCTCTTCCTTCTCAAATTGAAATCTGGTAATCTTCTTAGTTGGACACGTCCAATTGCTGCACCAATGTCAGTTAGTCTAAGATTAAGCCCGAATCTCTCATGTTCGTAAACTCCAAGTTCTCCACCCGGGCGACCATGATTTCTGATACTGACTAATCTAGAGTACAATTCCTGATTGTTAGTGGTTATCATCCCGCCCTCTCCGGTAGTCATGTTCTTAGTGGGATAAAACGAGAAACACTCAGCATCGCCGAAGTTTCCGACAGACTTCCCATTGATTTTTGCTCCGTGTGCTTGCGCTGCATCTCCAATAATTCTAATCTCCAACTCCTCAGAAATGCTCTCAAACTCTTCCATATCAGAGGGTAGTCCATAAAGGTGAACAGGCATAATCGCCTTTGTTCTCTTAGTAATGGCCTTTCGAGTTGACTTGGGGCATAGATTGTACGTTTCTGGATTAATATCCGCAAACACGGGCTTTGCACCACAACTGAGTATAGAATTGGCAGTGGCTACGAAGGTCATTGGAGTGGTAATAACTTCGTCTCCGGGGCCAATTCCCAATGCAGACAAGGATAAGCTTAGGGCGGATGTTCCGTTATTCACCGCACAAGAGTATTCACACCCAATAAACTCTGAGAATTCAATCTCAAATTTTGTCGTTTCGGGTCCACTTGCAATCATCCCAGATTGGATAACCCTTGTGACCTGCTCTATCTCTTCATCGCCTAAAACCGGGTTCGCTATATTTATTCTCAAATTTTCCCCACCATATTATCTAGGAATACCTCTTCCTTTGTTTTATCACATAAGAAAACTCCCCCCCTTATGCCAACATCATAATCCAAATTCAACCTTTCACCGGATTTAGTTACCCAATCAACTATCTTTCCGGGAACTCCGAGGATAAGGGCGTGTGCTGGCACGTCTTTAGTGACTACTGAGCCAGCACCAATCATACACCAACTGCCCAGCGTTATTCCACACCTGATTGTGGCATTTGCACCAATTGAAGCGCCTTCCTCAATCTTGGTTTTTTCTAATCTAGACGCATTCCATATATTTGCTCTAGGCCTCAGATCGTTGGTAAAAACTGCATGTGGCCCGACGAAAACGTCATCATCTATTTCTACTCCACTGTAAATACTCACACCATTTTGAACCTTGCACCGATTGCCTATTTTTACCCCCGAGTCCACATAGACGTCCTTACCTATTACACAATCATCACCGATTTCTGATCCTCCCCTTACATGAGCAAAATGCCAAATCGAGGTCCCTGATCCAACTTCAGAACCATCTTCCACCACTGCCCTGGGGTCTATTCTCAAATCCGCCTCAGGCAATATGAATCACCTCTCCTTTGTTCAAAGATTCTTTTGCCGCCTCGGCAACCCTTAGTGCTAGAATCCCGTCATTTACGGGCACCATGGTGGGCTTACCTTTTTCTATACTGGAGATGAAATCCTCAATTTCCAAAAATAGAGGCTCTCTTCTTTCAACTGGGATATTTTTTGTTTCAAATTGAATCTGAGGCTGAAATTTACTTGGTTTATTCAATTCGACGAAATTACTACTCGAAATCTTAATGTCTTGATTCATGTAATCAATATCCATAAATGCTTCATCAAAAGTCATCGAAATCTTTCTTACTTTCATTGGCGTAATCCAATTAACCTCAATAATTGATGATCGACCATTCTCGAAGTGAATTATGATAGTTACATGATCTTCGAAGTCTATTTCGTTATTTGTTCCTCCTACGCAATATACCGACACTGGTTTACTTCCCATGAGATATATCGAATTATCGATATCATGAATCCCAAGATCCAATATCACCCCTACATCGCGTATTCTACCAGGGAAATTAGAAACCCTTCTAGAAGAGGTGGTTATAACCTCCCCAAATTCCCTTCCTGTAATTATCTCCTTGGCTTTCTTGATCACTGGATTATATCTTTCGATGTGGCCAACAGAACAAATTAATTCTCTCCCCTCGAGGACTTTAGAAATCTCTTTAGCCTCTCTTATATCATTAGCTATTGGCTTTTCAATTAATGAATGGAGATTGCTCTCCGCCGCGGTCTTGAGGACTTCAAGATGGGTAGTGGTCGGAGTTGCAATGATCAACGCATCGGGACTACACTCCCTGATCGCAGAGTCCAAGGATGTAAAGGACGGGACCGCGAATTCATGACCTGCCGCGGCGGAAGCTTCCTCACTCTGATCACATACCCCTACAAGGGAATCTAGACTAGAGCAAACACGAGCATGATTCCACCCCATCGACCCAGTCCCAACTACCAGTATCCCTACCATGGACCCCCTCAACGAGATTAGTGTATTAGTTGTTATTGCTTGGTACTTTTGTTAAATATTAGTCTCCAATCACACAACATTATGCGTGACTCGAAAGATTTGGTGATGGCCATCGAGTCTAAATCAATCACAATAGGAATTATCGGGTTAGGTTACGTTGGTCTGCCCACGGCAATTTCGTTTTACAACAATGGGTTTGAAGTGTGGGGGGTCGATATCTCTGAGGTCGTAGTTGAGAAAATAAGAGAAAAAATCAATCCAACCAGAGATCCCTCTTTGGATGATAAGATACCTTCTTCCCGGGATGAAAGATGGAATAT
>MDTG01090866.1_pt1 | contig 13666 bp, 11 predicted proteins | sample 811421 | NCBI WGS metagenome assembly MDTG01 (sample SAMN05326645, study PRJNA326480) | marine metagenome | isolation source: seawater | place: Pacific Ocean: South East | collected 2011 | reverse complement strand
TTCTTGAATTCAAAAATTGAGGTAAAAGATTTGTTGTCCTCTCAATAGGACCGGCTACAAGTTGTGGAAAAAAGCTTACATAAGCTAAAAAAGGAATTAATTGATTAGTAGCCTTCAATTGTCTCCTGTAAACATCTATAGTATAACTTAGAGTTTGAAATGTATAAAAGCTTATGCCTACTGGTAGAACTATATTTAAGGAACTTTTACTAATTCTTGCCCCAAAAAAAGTAAAGACATCAACAAAATTATCTAAGAAAAAATTGAAATATTTAAAATAGCTTAAAAAACCAAGATTCACTATTACACTGACAAGTAAAAGATATTTTCTTTTTGATACTGTATTTGTATTTTGAATATTTTTTGCAATGAAAAAATCAACAATACTGCTAAAAATAATTAATATCAAAAAACGCCAGTCCCACCAGGCATAAAAAACATAACTGGCTAAAACAATAAATAGATTCTGTAAAGTTAAATTTTTTCTTACTATCCAATATATAGAAAAAACAATTGGTAAAAATATAGCAAAGTCAAATGTATTAAATAGCATTATTTATGGTAATACTTATTTTTAGTCAAATATAGAGTACATTTTATTTGAACCCATATTATCATTAAAGTTATTTTAACTTTATAATATGACATTTATTAGGTTTCATGCCTCAAATTACTGGTAAATTTGTACCACTTCTTTAAAAGAGAGAAGTATTTTGAAACTAATTTTAACTGTTAAATATCCCCATACAACTAGGGAATTAGCATCAAGATCTCATTAAGGTGAGAAAAAATAAATACTATGAATAAAGGTATCTACATTGCTACCATGGAAGAAGACAGTGGAAAGTCTTTAATCTCCCTGGGCTTAATGCAAACACTTTTAGGAAAAACCGATAAAGTAGGATATTTTAGACCCATTATCGACGATTTTCCAAAGGATCAAAAAGACAATCACATTGAAACCATACTTTCTCAGTTTGATATCGAAATCCCTTACGAAAAAGCTTATGGCGTTACACGTAAGGAATTGGTAGACAAAAGAAATGCTGGTAAAGCAGGAGAAATTATCGATGTCATCATCCAGAAATATAAGTATCTGGAAGAGCAGTTTAATTTCGTTTTGGTTGAGGGCACCGATTTTTCTGTAAAAGGAAATGTATTTGAATTCGACACTAACGTCACTATTGCTAAAAACCTGGGATTGCCAACAATAATTATTTCTAGCGGAAAAGGTAAAACTCAACAGGAGCTTGTGGATGCCCTAAACTTTGCTTACAGTTCTTTCAATAACCGCGATGTAAAAGTTATTGGTGTAGTTGCGAATAAAATCCAGGAAGAAAATATTGAAAAGATCAAAGTAGATCTTGATAAGTTTTTCCCTAAAGAGGTTGAAGTTTCTATCGTTCCCATGATCAACACGCTACTTCATCCCACCATTAAAGAAATCGTGGAGGAGTTAAATGGTAAAGTTCTTTTTGGAGAAACGCATTTAAATAATCAAACCGGAAGTTTTGGTGTTGGTGCTATGCAGCTTAGAAATTATATCACCAAGCTTAAAGAGAATAGCCTGGTAATCACTCCAGGGGATCGTGCCGATATTATTCTTGGAGCCTTACAGGCTCATATTTCTGCCAATTATCCTCCAATTTCGGGAATTATACTTACCGGTGGACTCATACCTGAAGAAAGTATTTTAAAACTCATCGAAGGACTTTCTCAAATTGTTCCGATTGTTTCTGTACAAGGTGGCACTTTTGGGGTGACTAATCAGATTGGAAGTATTAAATCTCAGATTTATAAAGACAGTAAACAAAAAATTATGACGTCTTTGGCGGTGTCTGAAAAATACCTAAATCTTGATAGCCTGACTGAAAAACTATTCAATTTTCAGCCAAAAGCACTTACTCCAAAGATGTTTCAGTATAGTCTATATAAACGTGCACAACAATCCAGAAAACGTATTGTCCTTCCTGAAGGAACAGACGAGCGTATCCTTATTGCCACGATGCGTTTAATCGCTTTGGATATTGTAGATATTACGCTTCTTGGTAATATTGATAAGATTAAAAATAAAATTGCAGATCTTGGCTTAAACATAGATCTAAATAAAATCGCTGTGATCGATCCTGTGCATTCATATAATTATGAAGATTATGCCGAAACTTTTTACGAGCTTAGAAAACATAAGAATGTAAATATGGATATGGCTAGGGATATGATGGCTGATGTTTCCTACTACGGAACCATGATGATTCATAAAGGTGATGCAGACGGGATGGTTTCAGGAGCGGCACATACCACCCAGCATACTATTAGACCTGCCCTTCAATTTATCAAGACAAAACCTGGCGTCTCTGTTGTATCTTCAGTATTTTTTATGTGCCTGGAAGATCGTGTTTCCGTCTTTGGGGACTGTGCAATCAATCCAAACCCTAATGCTGCCGAACTTGCTGAAATTGCCATTTCTTCCGCAGAAAGTAGTAAAGCTTTTGGGATAGAACCAAAAATTGCGATGCTGTCCTACTCATCGGGGACTTCTGGAAAAGGAGAAGATGTAGATCGCGTTCGTGAAGCTACAGAAATTGTAAGAAATAAACGTCCCGATCTTAAAATTGAAGGACCTATCCAGTACGATGCAGCAGTAGATGCTACGATAGGAAACAGTAAACTCCCAGGTTCTGAGGTTGCAGGACAGGCCAGCGTACTTATTTTCCCTGATCTTAATACCGGGAATAATACTTATAAAGCCGTACAACGTGAAACCGGAGCTTTAGCCATTGGCCCTATGCTACAAGGACTTAATAAACCTGTTAACGATCTTAGTAGAGGTTGTACCGTAGACGACGTTTTTAATACCGTAATAATAACCGCAATCCAGGCACAAGGAATTTAATATGAATATTTTAATAATCAACTCAGGTAGTTCTTCCATAAAATACCAACTTATAAAAATGCCGGAGGAAATAGTGGCAGCAAGCGGACTCGTGGAGCGTATTGGTTTACAAGGGTCTTTAATACACTACAAAACCGGGGAAGACAAAATGACCAAAGAAATTGATATCCCAGATCACGAAACAGGATTAAATAAAATCACCTCTTTCTTAATGGATAAAGAAGTAGGAGTGGTTGAAGATAAAAACCATATTGAGGTGGTTGGACATCGAGTGGTTCATGGTGGAAAAAGTTTTTCCAAAACTGTCGAAGTTACTGAAGATGTAAAAGAAAAAATTAGAAATCTTTTTCCTTTAGCACCCTTACATAATCCGCATAATCTACTTGGAATCGAAGTTGCCGAAAGTGTATTTCCTGAAGCAAAACAAGTGGTAGTTTTTGATACGGCTTATTTTCAAACAATGCCAAAGAAAGCCTATCAATATGCCATTCCGAAAAAATTTTTAAATGATCACGATGTTAGGGCTTATGGCTTTCACGGCACTAGCCATAAATACGTTTCTGAAAAAGCGATCGAATACTTAAGCGAAAAGGGACTACCGTCAGAAAAAATTATCAGTGTACATCTTGGTAATGGTTGTAGTGTCACGGCTATAAAAGATGGAAAAGCTATTGATCACTCCTTAGGAATGGGACCTGCAAACGGACTAATTATGGGAACCCGTGCCGGGGACATCGACCAGTCTGTTATCTTTTATCTTATCGATAAACTTGGCTATTCTCCAGAAGAGGTTAAGAATATTTTATTAAAAGAAAGTGGAATGCTAGGGCTTACCGGCTATAGCGATATGCGAGATATTGAAGAACAAGCTGCTGAAGGTAATGAAAATTGTAGACTCGCACTTTACATGAATGGCTATAAGATCAAAAAATATATTGGTTCCTATATCGCAGCGATGAATGGTGTGGATGCCGTTATTTTTACCGCAGGAATTGGTGAAAATAGTAGTGTTATTAGAAAGATTGCTCTAGAAGATATGGAATATTTAGGGCTGTATCTGGATCATCGAAAAAACGATGTGCGTGGTAAAAGCATTCGTTCTATCAATTTGCCGGAAGCTGAGAAACAAATTTTAATTGTTCCCACTAATGAAGAATTAGAGATTGCCAAACAGTCTTATTCTTTGGTGAGCTAAGTTAGTTAGTTGAATAAGCTCAGATTTTTAAAGAATCTGAGCTTATTTTTTAAATAAAAGTATAGCACTTCGATTAATTCTTCATTGATACCAATGCTTTTAATTCTGGTTAATCCTTATACTGTTCCAGACTCCAATCCATCTGAAAAGCCTGCTGAAGAACGGTTTACATATCGGAAAGACCAACTTCTGCCCGTAACTGTCTACTTTGTCTGGATTTTCAATAGGTTGAAAATACTTTTTGCCAATTGATTGAATCCTGAGATTTCATTTTAGCAATAAGCTCTCTAAAATCGGTGGTATTTGTTTTTCCCGCTGCTGAAGTTTAATTAATTCTATCCTGATCGGTTTCCAAAATAGAATATATCTGTATCACAAACTACTCATTCTAAGCAAAATTAGATTGAAAATAATATAGAAACTAAAATAACTGATGATAATCTTTTTATGATTGATGTCTTTCTTTCTTTAAAAACGAACCAGGGAAAGATTTGTTTAAGGAAAAAATTAGTTTACGATACTTATAATTTGGATTTCAAGAATAAAGATGAAGCTACTAAAATCAAAAGTAATTTTTATTATGAAATTGAATATATGGAATGACGACAACAAACAGTTAGTACAGATTATGGAAATCAATAAATAACTATTTCTTTCATACTTCGCTGTAGCTTTTATTCCGTAGGATAAAGGAAAGCATTTAGAGGTTCAAATTCAACATTACCATCATTAGTAATATAATAATTCAATAAAATTTCTCCCCAGTGTTCTCCATCCGTGAAATTGGCGATTAGCCATTTATGATTCAGTAGCTTTACTTTATTAATGCGCATTGGACCATTCATTCCTTCAAACGGTACCATTTTATTATCCTCACTACTTCTATTCATATCGATTAAAACATCCTGCACTTTTCGTTCAATTTCGGCAGCGTCAAAACCGCTATTTTCAAAATAGGTCATAGCGGGCTCATTTCTTTTCAAACTAAAATCGTAAAACTCATCAGATGCTACTGTATTTATATGGTCGTCTTCCGTCTCTAATTCATCTAATCGCTTTTGTAAGCTAATGATTCTGTTTGTTTGATCATCCAGGATTTTCTTATCATTTACATAAATAAAAATCGCGAACAATGCAGCGAATATGAATAAGTATAGTAGGATCTTATTTTTCATCAATACTGATTTTCAAATTGTCGTAGGCAAGATGTACGTTTTCAGGTAGTGATTGTTCTACCTCATCATGAAATCCCAATAAATGACTAATATGAGTCAAATATGTTTTATTTGGCTTAATTTTCTCGATAAATTCCAATGCTTCCGCCAGATTAAAATGAGAATGATGTGGTTCTATTCTTAAAGCGCTGACCACCACCACTTCCAAATTTTTAAGTTTTTCAGCTTCAGTTTCAGAAATAGACTTTATATCGGTTAAATAGGCAAAACCACCCATTCGATATCCATATACCTGTAACTGGTTATGCAGGTAGCTTACCGGGGTGATGTGTTTACCTTCGATCTCAAAATCATTATCAGTAACGATATGTTCGTTGACACCTGGGGCACCGGGATATTTATTTTCAGTAACAAAAATATAATCAAAACGTTTTTTGAGCGCATTTAAAACCCTTTCATGTGCGTAAATCGGGATGTTGCCCTGTCTAAAGAAAAAGGGTCTAATATCGTCTAAACCGGCTACATGATCATTATGCTCGTGAGTAAAAAGTATAGCATCTAATCTGGCAAAATTATTGGCCAACATTTGCATTCTAAAATCGGGACCGCAATCTATTAAAATGTTTAGTCCCTCCCACTCTACCATTACTGAAACCCTTAGACGTTTATCTTTAGGGTTTTTACTTAAGCAAACGGGATGAGTACTACCAATAATGGGGATTCCCTGTGATGTTCCTGTACCTAAAAATGTAACTTTCAAGAATGTTATATTTGTGACAAAGTTAGGTATTATTTTTTGTTTACCTTAGTGTTTTAGTACCTTTGGAAGCGTAAAAAAGGAAAATTCATCTAAAAGGAAAAATATGCCAATCACCATAATGGGCGACAAGGAATTTGAGAATGTTCCTTCTATAAAGAGTAAAGCTCTTCGTATCAATCTAAATGAGAATATTTATGGTACCTTTTCTGAAATTGGCGCAGGACAGGAAACTGTAAGAAACTTTTTTAGAGCTGGTGGTGCTTCGGGTACCATTGCCAAGGCGATGAGTGCTTACGATAAAGATTTTAGTGATGCTATCTACGGTGTAGAAGATGACAGAAGATACGTTACTGAAGCCCGACTTAAAAAAATGCTTTCTCATGAAATTAAATTGATTGAAGAAAGGATTTCAAGAGAAAAGCACCCCAATAAACTTTTCTTTAGTTACGCCAATACCGTGGCCACCATAGACTTCGCTAAAAAGTATAAGGGACACGGCTGGGTTGGAATTCGTTACCAGATAAGCCCAGATGAAGATTATAACGAAATTAGCCTTCATATTCGGTTTAAAGAAAATGATGCCCGGCACCAACAAAATACGTTAGGAATTTTAGGAGTTAACCTCATTTATGGGGCATACTATAAATATGACAATCCTAAAAAATTACTGCGCTATTTATATGATCATATCGATAAAGATCAGTTAGAGATCGATACCATCAATTTTTCTGGCCCAAGATTTAAAAAGGTAGATAACCGTCTTATGAGTTTACAACTCGTTAAAAACGGCATGACCGATGCGGTAATGTTTAGTCCGGACGGAAATAATGTACTTCCGGCAAAAATTCTATATAAAAAGAATATCCTTGCACTTCGTGGTAGTTTTAGACCGGTTACGAAGGTGAACATGGATATGTTCCAGAAATCTCGTGAATTGTTCTTTAAAGAAAATCGGGTTTCTGAAGAAAATACCGAAGTGATTTTTGAAATTACCCTGTCTAACCTTAGAGCTGAAGGTGAAATAGATGAACGTGATTTTATGGATCGGGCAGAATTACTATGCTCACTAGGGCAAACGGTAATGATCTCAAACTTCCAGGAATATTATAAGGTAGTGGAATACTTTAGTAAGTATTCTAAAATGAGAATGGGGCTTGCCATGGGTGTAAATAACCTCGTAGATGTTTTTGACGAAAAGTATTACAGACACCTAAGCGGTGGTATTTTAGAAGCTTTTGGTAAATTGTTCTTTAAAGATCTTAAGGTTTACCTTTATCCACTTAAGGATCCTGAAACCGGCGAAATTACCACAAGTGAAAACTTAAAGGTACATCCACGTATGAAGGAATTATACAAATTCTTTAAATATAATGGTCGCGTAGAAGACATTGAAAATTATAATCCTGATATTCTGGATATATATTCAAGGGAAGTCTTACAAATGATCTCGGACGGAAAAGAAGGATGGGAAGAAATGCTTCCTGAAAAAACCACACAAATGATCAAAGAACAAAACTTGTTTCATTATAAAGAAAATAAAGAGCGAGCTCAAAAAGTTTGATTTTTGTAATTTAAAATCACATTTCTAATAAAATAGCTTCTTATTGAAGTCCAAAAAAAAGCGATCATTAAAATGATCGCTTTTTTTTTTTTAGGACTTTTTCTTTTGAACAAATGGTTAATCTTTCCGAGTAACCATTAATCTTATGAAATTCAGTCACATAAATAGACGGTCCAAATAATTAATAAATATCTAAAAAACAAATACTTAACATCTACTCCCAACCAAATATTTAAATTTTATCTGGATTGATTAAAAATTATATTAAATTTTTTATAATTGTTTTACATCACTTTAATACATTTGCTTTTATTGTTTATAATAAATCTAAATAAAAACAAAATGAAGAAAAATTTACTTTTATTATTTCTAATCTTAAGTAGATTTTATGGGGCTTCTGCCCAAAATCAGTCTGCAGAACTTAGTGGATTTGTTTTTGATGAGCAACAAAACCTGGTTAGCAATGCCCATATATACTTAAAAGATTCCAATTATGGAGCATACACCAATCAGAATGGTTTCTTTAGCATCGCAAACATACCAAAAGGAGAATATACTCTTGTGATTTCCGAAATCGGCTTTATAAGAAAAGAGCTAACAGTTAATATTCAATCGAATAAAACTATAGAGGTCATCATTCAAAAAGAGATTACCTCCCTCTCGGATGTTTGGATCTCTGGAGAAAAAGAGGCTTACACGACTCGCAAGGTTTCTTCTTCCCTTAGACTAGATGAAGAAATCATCAATATTCCTCAAAATATCCAGATTATTACCAACGATGTCCTAAAAGACCAGGCGGCGATCTCTATCATGGAAAATGTCACCAGAAATGTTAGTGGTGCACAAATGATAGAACATTGGGGAAATTTTGCTAGAATTAATATGCGCGGCTTTAGAATCCCTCCCTTTAGAAATGGAATGAATGTATTATCTACCTGGGGTCCGATGGCCGAGGATCTTGCTTTGGTTGACCGTATAGAAGTAGTAAAAGGCCCATCTGCCTTTATGTTATCCAGTGGAGAACCCGGTGGACTTTATAATGTAGTGACCAAAAAACCAACAGGTAAAACCGGTGGAGAGATTAGCATACTTACCGGCAGTTACAATACTTTAAGAGCTACGGCAGACATCGAAGGGAACTTATCTGAAAATAAAAAACTGCAATATCGATTTGTAGGTGCGGCATCTACCAAGGAAGCTCATAGAGATTTCGAGCCAGAAAATCGCTATACCCTTGCGCCGAGTATCAAATATAATTTTAATGATAAAACCTCGGTAACAGCACAGTATACCTATCAATATTACAAAACAAAACTTATAGGATCTGCTTATGTTTTTGCTCCTAATGAATACGCTGATGTGGACCGTGATTTTACATTATCAGATCCAAGGCTTGGTCCTTCGGTGATGAAAGAACACTATGGATTTATAAATTTTAAACATCAACTTAATCAGAATTGGAATTTAACCGCACAACTTAGTTATCTTAATTATCAGCATGAAGGTTCCAGTTTATGGATCAATAGCGCATTCGGAGTTCAGGAAAACGGTGATTTATTACGTAATATTAGTATTTGGGACGCCAAAGAAGAACAAAAGCTAGGACAAGTTTTTATTAATGGTAAAGAGCTAACTGGTGATATCTCACATAAAATTTTAGGAGGATTAGATTACGGAAATAAAAATTACATAGCGGATTGGTCGCAAAGCCTTAGCATAGATACTCAAGATAATCCTTTTAATATTTATAATCCACAGCCAGCAGCCCTATTACCTGAATTTGACAGGAGTAAAAATTTACAACAACGGGCAAGCGGAATTATAACTTCTAACTATCTTTCCTATTACCTTCAGGATCAATTGGGGTTTTTTGATGATGCACTGCGTCTTACTCTTGCCGGTAGATATACAGAGTTTAAAAGTAGTGCTTACGGCGTAACATCAGACGATAAAGTATTTACACCACGTGTAGCGGTATCTTATTCGATTTTAGATAATTTAGTCATCTACGGAATGTACGACCAGTCTTTTTTACCAGAACAGGGAACGAACAGATTTGGCGACGCTTTTGATCCGGTAACCGCTGAGGACATTGAAGGAGGTTTAAAGTTTGAATTCCTGAACGGAAAATGGAATGCTACCGCCACCTACTTCGATATTCATAAAGATAAATTCCTGGTAGCCGACCCTGAAGATGCCAACTACTCTTTACAGGTAGATACCGATATTACTTCCCGTGGTTTTGAATTTGATACCCGTGGAGAAATTACCAAAGGTTTAAACTTAATTCTAAATTACGCGTATACTAATGTAGAAGACGCCGATGGAAACCCTATTGCTGGTTTTTCAAAACATATCACCAACGGATGGTTAGATTATACATTCCAGAACCAAAATTTAAAAGGATTCGGGATTTCACTGGGCTACCAGTATCAGGTAGACCGTTCATCCTGGGTTTGGGGTGCCGATGGCCAAACAGATTTACCAGATTATTTTAGAATGGATGGAGCCCTAAGCTGGGAGAACGATAACTTTCGTGTAGCTCTTAACCTTAATAACCTTCTTAACGAATATCTATACTCTGGTGCAGATTATGGTACTTACGTATACTGGCAAAGTGAACCCGGAAGAAACTTTAGATTAAGCCTTAATTATAAATTTTAAGCTTCAAATTCCTCCAACTCCCTATAGCATTATTATAGGGAGGATATAATCATAACATCTAAAACTCTAACAAGTGATTTTTTTCAGCATTTAAAGAAAAGCTGAGAATAAACAGTTTAACTAAATTTATTTATATGAAAAAACTAAACCTAATTATCCTATTTTTACTTTGCTACAGCACATCCTTTGCACATTATTTATGGATAGAAACAAGGCCTAATGGCGAACTGAACAAAAAACAAGAAGTAAAAGTTCATTATGGAGAATACACCTATGGTGTTATCGAAAAAACCGATGGCGATGCTTTTAAAAGTGTTTCCAGTTTTGAAGTTTGGGTTATCAATCCTGATGGCACATCTACGAAACTGAATTTGGATAAAAAAGGAGACCATTATTTAGGGTATTTCACCCCTACTGAAGAAGGTACTTTTACCATTCAGCTGAAAAATGATAATATTGATGTGATCGATTATAGCGAATATGACTTTGGGATTTTTAAAACCCACTACCAGTCTTTTGCGAAAATAAACGTGGCCGATGCACCTACCGCTTCAACAATTACGAAGAAGGGTTTAAGCATTAAGGAAATTCCTTCTGCAAATGAAGAAAAAACATTGCAGATATATTAGGAGGGAGAACCGATTAGCGAACAGGAAGTAAAAATATATGTTTCAGATCTTTGGTCTAAAACCCTAAACACTGATGATGAAGGTAAAATTTCATTTAAACTTCCCTGGAACACAAAATATACCGTAGAAACTACTAAAAATGAAAATGTCCCCGGTACTTATAATGGTGAAGATTATGAATTTATCTGGCATTGTGCCACCTATTGTTTTCCGCAGGAATAACACTGGAAGAATCCCGAACCTGAATTTGAATGAAATCCTTACAAAATCTTTCGTACCCAACCTTCTATTTTGTTGCGTTACGAAACAAATTTTTCTTAAAATTCATTCAATTCATTATAATGCCAATAATAATCAAGGCCAGGGAAAATAACTCATTTACTTAAAATGCATTCAGTAAATCCTAGGAATACCGATAGGATGTATAAAAAAATTATTTTTTAACCAAGGCATCTCGATAGCTCTCTGGATATATTAGAACATTTAATCTCGATTATTGGATAAAATGGCTGCCCCCTAGTGTAAGAAAAAAGATGTAAAAAACATCAGATTGGGATTCAATATCATTTGCTCACAAAGAATCTCATACCTATCCTTCTTCTTTTTCATGGGCAGCCTATTTTTAAGAAAAAACCTCGAGAATATATTCTCGAGGTTTTTATTTTATAATAATCTATATAGTATTTCCGCTTTAAGCAATTCTTTCGATCTTGGCCCCTATACTTTTTAAACGTGCCTCAATATCTTCATAACCTCTATCGATCTGCTCTATATTGTGAATCGTAGATGTTCCTTTTGCAGAAAGTGCTGCAATTAATAGAGAAATCCCAGCTCTAATATCTGGAGAAGTCATTGTAGTAGCCTTTAAAGACGAATGGAAATCATGACCGATTACCGTGGCCCTGTGCGGGTCACAAAGTATAATCTTTGCTCCCATATCAATAAGTTTATCTACAAAGAACAATCGACTTTCAAACATCTTTTGATGAATTAGCACACTACCCCTGGCCTGCGTTGCCACTACTAAAATAATGCTTAGTAAATCTGGCGTAAAACCCGGCCACGGTGCATCGCTAATATTCATTATAGAACCGTCTATAAAACTTTGCACTTCGTAACCATCATTATGAGCCGGTATAAATATATCGTCCCCCCTACGCTCTATAGTAATGCCCAGCTTTTTAAAAGTAGTAGGAATTAACCCAAGCATTTCCCAACGCACATTAGTTATGGTAATTTCACTCTTGGTCATCGCAGCAAGGCCTATCCAGGATCCTATTTCAATCATATCCGGTAAAATTGTATGCTCGCAGCCCCCTAGTTCTGTAACGCCTTCGATCACCAGTAAGTTAGACCCTACACCGCCTATCTTTGCTCCCATCGAGTTAAGCATCTTACAAAGTTGCTGTAGATAAGGCTCACAGGCAGCATTGTAGATGGTAGTTGTTCCTTCTGCCATAACGGCAGCCATAACGATATTGGCTGTTCCGGTAACCGATGCTTCTTCTAAAAGCATGTATTTTCCCTTTAATCCGTTAGGCGCTTCTACTCCATAAAAACGTTCCTCCTTATTATATCTAAAACTAGCGCCAAGATTAATGAAACCTTCAAAATGCGTATCCAAACGACGACGGCCAATTTTATCTCCACCAGGCTTTGGAATGTATCCTTTACCAAATCTAGATAATAACGGTCCCACAATCATTATAGATCCACGTAGACCACTACCATCTTTTTTAAACTGCTCACTTTGCAGATAATCTAAATTTAGGGCGTCACTTTTAAATATATAACTTCCTTTTCCTAATTTCTGGATTTTAACACCCAGATTCTCTAATAAACCAATAAGCTTATTTACATCTATAATGTCTGGAATATTATTAATTCTTACTTCTTCAGAAGTTAATAATACGGCACAAAGAATTTGCAGGGCTTCGTTTTTGGCTCCCTGAGGCTGAATTTTCCCCTGAAGCTGATGCCCTCCTTCAATCTGAAAAGTTCCCATGAAATTGGTTAAATTTTAGTAGCGTTTACGGCTTTTTCGACCTGTTCTTTTTGGACTATTGGGTTTTGTGTATTTTTTCTTCCCGCGCATAAGATTAGATGAATCGCTTAAGTCCTCATCAGAGTTTTTAAGATTTAGATCACCTTCACTTAATTCTTTTAAATGCTCAAAAATAACATTATCATCTACGGTGTCACGGTTCCAGTTTAAGAAAGATTTTTTCATGTGATTCGCAATGGCTAATACTAAAGCATCTTTAAACTCACCTTCATCATATTTCTTAGCCTCATCGATCATTCGTTTAATATTATTCCCATAGAAACGATATTTTGGAAAGTTTTGAGGGTAATCCAAAGGATCAGGATGTTCTTCTAGTATTTCTCGGCTTGGCTTTGGGAAAGGTGAATCTACATCCAGTTTAAAATCACTGATTATAAATAATTGATCCCACAGTTTATGCTGAAAATCCGGTACATCACGTAAATGCGGATTCATGTTTCCCATAACCGCAATTATAGATTTGGCTACACGGTTTCGCTCTTCATCATCCTTAATACTTACGGCATGCTCTACCATTTTTTGCAGATGTCTACCATATTCAGGAATTATCAACGTACTCCTTTCAGAGTTATATTCTAATGCGTTTGTCAAAAAAATTAGATTTAAATTCGGTAATATTAAATTGCAGAAGTTTATTCTGCCTGCAAAATAAGAAATATTAACCAAGTTGGGTAAAAGATCGTCGGTTTTTAATCAATAATTAAAAAATTAGTTATGCACTGAT
>MDTG01312106.1_pt1 | contig 13668 bp, 10 predicted proteins | sample 811421 | NCBI WGS metagenome assembly MDTG01 (sample SAMN05326645, study PRJNA326480) | marine metagenome | isolation source: seawater | place: Pacific Ocean: South East | collected 2011 | reverse complement strand
TAAAAAATTATTTAGATAATTCTTTAATGTTAGTTACTGCTTTGGCTCCACATATTGGTTATGATAATTCAGCTAAAATAGCTAAAAGAGCTTTAAAAAATAATACTACATTAAAAATAGAAGCTTTAAAATCTGGGCTAATTTCTGAAAATGATTACAATAAGATTGTTAATCCCAAAAAGATGATTTATCCAGCATAAGCTTCAAAAAAATTATTAATAAAATTTTTAAGAATTATTTTGTTTAAAAACTTATTTTCATTTGAATTATGAACATTAATAAATTTGTTAAGTTTAGAATTAGTATTATTGTCAACTCTTATATTATCTAATCTTAATGTTTTTTTATCCAAATTATAAGCAAAATCTAAATCAATTTTAGTAATTTTTTTTCTAAAACTTTTTTTAATTTGGTATGATTTGTAAAAACTATCAATATCTTTAGCGTTAATTGTTATATTTCCATTTAAAATAATTTCATTATCGTTATGACTTAATAATGCATCATTCATCTTTATTTCCAGATCATTTTTCCATAATATTTTTGAATTAGAAAAACTAATATCGCCTTGTTCTAAAGTAAGATTCAATAAAAGATTATTTAATTCATTTGAATTAGTAATATCTTTAATATTGAATTTTATATTTATATTTAAATTTGGATTATTAAATATCTCAGATCTTACTAAATTGAAAAAAATTGAATCATCATTAAATAAATTTTTAGTACTTAACCCATTATAATTTAAATTTGCTTGTAAATAAAATGGTTTAAAATCTATTGAACCATTTAAAACTTTACTATTATTAGAACTAAAATTTAAAGAATTTTTTTTAATTAGGTAACTCAATTCAGTTTTTTTATTGATGAATAATATATCTAATAATCCTTTTTTTTCTTTGTCGTCATAAATCAAACTGTTTTCGATATCCAATCTTACTTTTTTTGAGCTAAATTTTGTATTAAATTCTCTATTAAATTTGTCATTCTTAATAACAAGCTTATACGGGGTATTAAAAATTTTATTTTTAGATGATAGAACATTTACTAAATTGTATGAGTCATAAAAAAATTTTCCATTCTCAATTTTATTCAAAAATAAAACTTCATCGTCAATATTCTTAAAAAACAAATTACTTTTTTTCCAAACAATTTTATTTTCATTAGGCTGCGTGTTTAGTAGATTGTAAAAAAAATCTATATCTTCAAATTTAATATTAAAATCAGTCTTAGAAAAAATTAAATCTTTTACTTCAAGATTATCTATTGAAAAAAATTTCTTAATTGAAATAAATATTCTTAAATTATTAGCAACAGCAATCTCTTTTTTATTATTGAGAATTTTTATATTTTTTGCAACAAAATGTGGTTTGGGTATTAATCCATATCTAATTTTTTCGTTAAATTGAATTTCAATATTATATTTTTTTTGAACCTGATTCTTTATTTTTGATTGAATTATACTTTTATCATAAAGAGTAGGTAGAAAAAAATAGGTTAAAGTTAAAATAATTATTGCAGATATGCTAAAAAATACTCGATTATTCTTAATTAATTCACCTTTTTTAAAATTAGATTTAAGTAATCTAAATTTATTTAAATTGCTTTCTATTAAATTATTAATAGTTAAGAATAGTCTCTTAATTTTTTTTATCAAAAAATTTTGTATGTTCATGTTTAGTGAGCTCTTATAATTAAATTTTAAAAATGTTAAACTTAGATTATTTAAAAAATTTAAATAAACAGCAAAAAGAGGCAGTATTACACACTGAAGGCCCTTTATTAATTGTAGCTGGTGCTGGATCAGGTAAAACCAAGGTTTTGACATCAAGAATTGCTCACATTATAAAAGAAAAAAAGGCATTCCCTAATCAGATTTTAGCTGTGACTTTTACTAATAAAGCGGCTAAAGAAATGCAAATTAGGGTCAGTAAAATTCTTGGCTCAAACGCTGTTGGTCTTTCCTGGCTAGGTACCTTTCATTCTATCTGTGCAAAATTGCTGAGAAAACATGCATCAGCTGTTAACCTAAATTCAAATTTTACGATTATAGATACAGATGATCAAACCAGACTAATTAAAAATATTTGTAAAGCTGAAAATATTGACGTTAAACAATTATCACCAAGATTTATACTTGCTATAATCGATAAGTGGAAAAATAAGGGATTTTATCCTTCTGAAGTTATTATTAACAATAAGGATATTTATGAAAAAACCGTGTTACCTCTCTATAAAATTTATCAAAAAAAATTAACCGAATTAAATTCCTGTGATTTTGGTGACCTTATATTACATACTGTGAAAATTTTAGAGAACAATAAAGATATAAATGAAATTTATAATAAAAATTTTAAATATATTCTAGTTGATGAATATCAAGATACTAATTTTATTCAAAGTAAATGGTTAAATTTATTGTCTGAGAAAAATAAAAATTTATGCTGTGTCGGAGATGATGATCAATCAATATATAGCTGGAGAGGAGCTGAAATAAAAAATTTTTTAGAATTCGATCAAGTTTATGAAAATACAAAAATTATTAGACTTGAACAAAATTATAGATCATCTCAAAATATTTTATCAGTAGCATCTAATTTAATTTCTAATAATCAAAATAGAGTTGGTAAAACTTTAGTAACAACAATGGAAGATGGGGATTTAGTAAAACTTAATTGTTTTAAGAATGGTAAAGATGAAGCAATTGGAATATCTGATGAAATAGAAAAAAAAGCAAAAAAAAGATATTCTTTAAATAATATGGCAATTTTAGTCAGGGCAATTTTTCAAACGAGAGAGTTTGAAGAAAGGTTTCTAAAAATTGGTATGCCCTATAGAATTTTAGGAGGTACTAAATTTTATGAACGTTCTGAAATTAAAGATTGTGTTGCATATTTAAGATTAATTCATCAAGAAAAAGATGATTTAGCATTTGAAAGAATTATAAATAACCCCAAAAGAGCTATTGGCGACAGTACCTTAAAAATCATACACGAATATTCGAAAAAAAACTCTTTATGCTTAGAAAAAGCTTCAATCAAATTACTAGAACAAAATTTAATCAAACCAAAAACTAAGATAGGACTTAGTCATTTTTTAAATTTAATAAATAAGTGGCGATATGAACTTACAATAAAAAAAATAAGTCATATAAAATTATTGCAATTTGTTTTGGATGAATCTGGTTACTCAGCGATGTTAAAAAACAAAAAAGATTTAGAAAATGAAAATAGGCTTGAAAATATTAAAGAATTACTAAATGCCATGAAAGAATTTGATACTCTCGAAAGTTTTTTGGAGCACGTATCTTTGGCTACTTCAATTGATCAAGAATGGGATGGTGAAAAAATAAATATGATGACAATGCACGCCTCTAAAGGATTAGAATTTGATGTAGTTTTCTTGCCGGGCTGGGAAGAAGGATTATTTCCACATCAAAAATCAATAGAAGAAAAAGGTCAAAGTGGCTTAGAAGAGGAAAGAAGACTTGCTTATGTTGGAATAACTAGGGCAAAGAAAAAAGCGATTATTTCATTTTCAATGAATAGATTTTATCAAGGAGATTGGATAGACAGCATGGCCTCAAGATTCATAGATGAATTGCCCGAAAGAAACTTAGAAAAAAATTCTTTTTTTGACGAAAATAATAATGAAGGTGAGGATTTTGATTTCAATCAAGATTTTGAAATAGAGGAAGGTGAAAGAAGTCCAGGTTGGTTAAGATATCAAAAAAGAATTAAATGAAAAAAGAATTATCAAAACTGAAAAACAAATTTAAAAAATATAGTATTGATGGATATATCATCCCAAAAAATGATGAGTTTTTTGGAGAACACTCAAATACAGATCTTTTGAAAATAATATCTAATTTCACTGGATCTGCCGGCATAGCAGTAGTTTTAAAAGATAAAAATTATTTATTTCTAGATGGAAGATATACTCTTCAAGGACAAATTGAGTCTGGTAAAAATTTTAAAATTATTGATTATAAAAAAATCATAAATTGCAATTTATTTAATAATCTCAAGTTAGGAATAGACCCAAAACTATTCACCAATAACCAAGTAAAAAAATTTTTTTCAAAAAGAAATAAAATAATAAATATTAAAAGAAATTTGATCAATAAAGTAAAAAAAATAAAATTTGAAAATAAGCGTTTTTACTCTTTAAGTATAAATATTGTAGGGGAATCTTTTCAGTCAAAAATAAAAAAAATTTCTACACATTTAATAAAAAATAAAGCTGATTATTTATTTGTGACAGCACCTGAAAATGTTGCCTGGTTATTGAATATTAGAGGTAACGACAATCCCAATAGCCCTATCCCAAACTGTAGATTATTAATAGATAAAAGAAAAAAAATATATTTAGTATGTGAAAAATATAAAGCCCAACAACTTATTAGAGAAAAAAAAATTAATTTTAACCAAATAATAAATCCAGATCAGTTAGAAAAAATATTTTTAAATTTTAATCAAAAAAAATTTATTATAGACAATAAAACTTGTTCAATTTTTTACGAGGATTTAATAACAATAAATAATAATATAGTTAATAAAAATGATCCTACTTATTTTCTTAAATCTATTAAAAATAAAACTGAAATTAAAAATACAATTCAATCCCATATTTATGATGGAGTTGCTTTAACAAAATTTTTATATTGGATTAAAAAGGTAAATAAGAAGAAAATAACTGAATTTGAAGCACAAAAAAAATTAGAGACTTTTAGAAAAAAAAGTAAGAAATATTTATTCCCAAGTTTCAATACAATAGCAGGTACAGGAAAAAATGGAGCTATAATTCATTATAGGGCAAAAAAAAACAATGCTAGGATAATACATAAAAATGATATTTTTCTTTGTGACTCAGGTGGTCAATATAAATATGGTACAACAGATGTAACTAGGACTGTTTGTTTTAAAAAACCAAAAAAGAATATTCAGAATATTTTTACAAAAGTATTAAAAGGTCATATTGCAGTTGCTAATACAAATATTAATAAAGATTTTACAGGAAAAAAAATAGATGTAAGGGCTAGAAAATTTTTAAAAAAAGACGGTCTTGATTATGCACATGGTACCGGTCATGGTGTAGGTTTTTTTTTAAATGTGCATGAGGGTCCGCAATCAATTTCAAAATTTAACGATATAAAAATAGAACCTGGAATGATTTTGAGTAATGAACCAGGTTTCTATAAAAAAAATAATTTTGGAATTCGTATAGAAAATTTAATTTATGTAAAAAAAAATAATAATAAGATTTTTTTTGAAAATTTAACACTCGCACCTATCGAAAAAGATTTGATAAATTTTGATCTTTTGAATGATAATGAAAAAAACTATTTATTTAAATATCACCTAGACATATATTCGAAACTTTTTAAATATTTGAATAAACCAGAGAGAAAATGGTTAGCTAGTCTTTTTTAACATTTTAAATAATTCATTCTGATCAATAATTTTAATTTTGAGATCTTTAGCAGTAGTGATTTTTTTAGTGGTGGGTTTGTCACCAATTATTAAGAAATTCAATTTTTTTGTAACACTACTAACAATAATTCCAGAATTTTGTTCAATTAAAGATTTTGCCTCTGCTCTACTTATCCCCTTAAGTTTTCCAGTTAACATAAATGTCTTATTGTTTAATAATCCATCCCTTTTGGCTGGAACCACATCTTTTACATTTAAGATTTTTTTTAATTCATTTAATATTTTTGAATTAACTTTATTAGAAAAAAAATTTTTAATTGAGTTTACTTGAGTTTCACCAATGCCATCAATATCCAATAATTCACTAAAATTTCCTTTAGTTGATAACATAATGAAGTTATTTAATGATTTAAAATTCTTTGCTATTATTTTAGCATTTTCCAATCCTATATGTCTGATGCCCAATGAAAAAATGAATTTTTCTAAAGAAATATTTTTTTTTTGTTCTATTGAAAATTTTAGATTACGAACAGATTGTTTTCCCCATCCTTCTAAATTTTCTATTACCTTATAGTCTAAATTAAAGATGTCATAAGGAAATCTTATTAAATTAATTTTCCAAAAATTTTCTACAATTTTTTTTCCAAACCCATCTATATTGAAAGCTTCTTTAGAAACAAAATGTTTCATTTTTTCGATACTTACTTTTTCACATTCATAACCTTCACTTGAACATCTCCTTACTGCATCCTCTTTCTTAGTAGTTAAATTAAATTCTTTTATTGTTTTTGATCCACATGATGGACAATTAATTGGAAACTTAAATTTAGATGAGTTCTTATCTCTTTTTTGAATATCTACTGAAAGAACATGTGGTATTACATCCCCAGCCCTTTCTATAACTACTGTATCCCCAATTCTTATATCCTTTCTTAGAATTTCTTCTTCATTATGTAATGTTGCATTTGATACAACTACTCCACCAATATTAATTGGTTTAATTTTAGCGACAGGAGTTAATGCTCCTGTTCTTCCAATTTGAATTTCAATATTTAAGATTTGAGAAATTCCATTATTTGCAGAAAATTTATGTGCAATAGCCCACCTTGGGGCATTAGCAACATTTCCTAACCTTTTTTGTAATGAAAAATCATTAACTTTGTAAACTATTCCATCAATATCAAAATCTAGATCTCCTCTTTTTTTTTCTATCTCATAATAATTTTTCATTAAATTTTTAGTGCCTACGATTATCTTATTAAGAGGATTTGTTTTAAAACCCCATCCATCCAATCTTTCAAGATATTCTGACTGGGTATGAATTTTCAAATTTTTTTCATATCCATATGTATAAGCTATAAATTTTAAAGGAATTTTTTTTGTTTCTTGAGAATTTTTTTGCCTCAATGATCCAGATGCAGCATTTCTTGGATTTGCAAATTTATTTTTCAATTTTTTGAAATCACTATTTTGAATGAATACTTCACCCCTAATATCTATTTCTTCTGGAAAATCTTTTTCATTAATTTGATTTGGAATATCTTTTATAGTGTTTAAATTTTTTGTAATATCCTCTCCCTCTTTCCCATCACCTCTAGACAAACCTGTTATAAATTTTCCTTTTTTATATATTAGAGAGGCTGAGATGCCATCGATTTTTGGTTCAGCACTATATTCAATTTTTAAATCACCTTTTTTATCGAGATAATTTTTGATTCTTTTCTCAAAATTTAACAAATCATCTTCATCAAATGCATTTGAAAGCGAAAGCATTGGAACTTTATGTAAAACTTTTTTAAAATTTTTTGATGGTTTGTATCCAACTAGTTTTGAAGGTGAATTTTCGTTATTAAGAAAATCATATTTTTTTTCAAGAGAAAGTATTTCCTCTTTTAAAATATCATACTCAGAGTCTTCAACAATTGGGCTACTATTGTTATAATAAAATTTATTATATTTATTTAATTGTTCAATTTTTTGATTGTATTCTTTTAAAATTTTTTTTTTATTCATCTCAATTAAAAAGAGATTTAAACTTTTTTATAATACTTTTTGTTTTTTTTTTACTGGTTTCAAATCTATTTCTTTTTTTTATTTCATAATTTTTATTAAATAAACTATAAGTATTTTCATACCATTCAGAAGATTTGTAATTATAACCCAACAGTTGAGCATATTTTTCTGCTTCTTCGACAAGACCTATGGTGTAATGTACTTCTACTAATCTATGCAACGCTTCCTCGGTGTATATGGTGGTATCATAATTATCAATAACAGTCCTAAATCTTCTTATTGCGGGTATCCATTTTTTTTTATCGAAATAATATCTTCCTATATACATTTCCTTAGAAGCAAGAATATCATTTATTAAATCAATTTTAAAATCAGCATCTATTGAGTATTCAGTATTTGGATAATTATTAATTATAAATTCAAATTTTTTTTTTGCCTTATCAATCGATTGTAAATCTTTTTTTTCATCGACAATTTGTTCATAATAACAAATACCTAATAAATAATGAGCATAAGATAAATTTTTGTGAGATGGATAAACTTTGATAAATCTTTCTAATTCCGCAATAGCATCTCCATAGTAATCTTGTGTATAATATGAATATGCTGCCATAAGGGCTGCGTTGGGTGCCCAGTTAGATTGTGGAAATAATATTTCAGCCTCATTAAATTTTTTAGCAGCAAACAAAACGTCTCCACCTTCGAGAGCTTCTACACCTTCCTCATAAGCCTCTAAAACTTGAAGCTCTAAACTTTTCTCATTAATGACTGAATTTTTGACTGATTTTTTTGAACAAGAACTACAAATGATTACTAAAGCAAATAAAAATATTATCTTAAATTTAACCATACAAGTTTTATATAGTCTTAAATGACAATTATAAAGATCAATTTATTTAAGCAATAGATTTTAATAATCTTCTATTAATTATTGTATGTGGTAAATTTCTTTCTTGAATTTCAATTATTGAGAAATTTTCTTTATTTCTGAATACCTTTTTTAATAATTGATTTGTAAGATAATGACCTCCTTGAGAACATTTGATACTAGCAACCATTCTATATCCACAAGTATATAAGTCCCCAATACAATCAAGAATTTTATGATTCACAAATTCTTTTTTATTTCTCAAACCACCTTGATTTAAAATATTATTGTCCTTAACAACTACTGCATTATCTAAACTGCCACCTTTGGCAAGTCCATTTTTCTTAATATTTTCTATATCTTCATAAAGACAAAATGTTCTAGAGTTAAAGATATCTGTCAAGTCATCTTCATAAACACTAATTTTATTTTTTTGATTTCCAATAATAGAATTTTGATATTTCAATTGAAAATCAATATCTAAGCTTAATTTAGAAGGTTCAATTTTAATAAATCTCTCGCCATCATTATAAGAAATTTCTTTATTAATTTTAATAATTTTTATTGGAGTATTGCTAACTTTTAAACCTGATATAATAATTTTTTCTATAAAATTTTTTGCAGAACCATCTAAAATTGGAATTTCTTCATTATCAATTTCAATTACAACATTGTCTACACCTAAACCAAACAAAGCCCCCATTAAATGTTCTATGGTTGATACTTTAACATTAAATTCATTTGAAATTGTAGTATTTAAAGATGTATTTGTTACATTAGCAAAATTTGGATAAATGAGATTATTATTCTTTAAATCAACTCTTTTGAAAACTATTCCAGTATTTGGCTCTGAAGGCTTAATACAAAGATTAACTTTTTTACCGTTATGAAGACCAATACCAGTAAATTTTACTGTTTCTTTGATTGTTTTTTGGTTTAATAGTGACACATGAAGCTTTTAATGTGTGCTTAAGAGAAATCAAAAACAACAAATGTTACTGGAAAATACAATTAGCTAAATATATTGAAAAATCTCTCGAAAAATCCACCTTTTGTTGGGATTTTATTAATAATTTTGACCTCATTTAGATTACAACCATCAATAATTTGGCTTGCCTTATTAAAAATATCTATATCTTTGCTATCAAAAAATTCATCTAAATAATCAGCACTTAAAAATTGATTTACAGAAATATGATATTTTTTCAAAACTTTCTCGAAACTTTTTACTGAGTTATTAGAAAGACAAATAAACTTTATATCTAAAGAAAAAAAATTACATTTAGTTTCATCAGGTAAAAAATTGAAATTGTTATCGTCGATTGAATAATTTTGAATTAACATATGAATAATCTTTTTATCTTGAAATGTTTTTTTGCATTGGTCTTTAGCTTCATTTAATAAATAGGTCAAATTTTTTTGTGATATTAATTTACCATGATTGTTATTTTTTAAAGATATTTCAATTGGAAGGAAATCATTTGAATCAATAATTAGATTTATTTTTTGAATAAAATTTTTTAAAATTTTTTCAATAAAAAAAATATTTTGACTCAAAAAATTATCGATTATATCAAAATTTATTTGCTCATTTTCAAAATCAATTATCTTTTCTTTTTGATATATATTTTTAAAAGTTTTTTTTTTAAAAACTGAAATAATTAATTTTTTTGAGCTAATAAACAAATAACTCTCAAAATTCATATCACTATCCATCAATCACTACCTGATTTTTTTGTCTGACATCTATAATCTTTATTTTATTAAATCTATCATCATCTAGAATTCTTAATGATAATTCAAATGACTCCTTTATTTTATCATCTGGTAGTTTTATTAGTACTCCTGAATGAGTTTCTATATCCCATCTTCCAGAATTAAAAAAAAACAATTTCTTTATTTCTCTATAATCAAATTTTGAGCCATTAATTATTTCTAATAAACTAAAAAATTCTTTATTTCTAAAATCACCAAATATGATAGGTAATTCTGTTTCAAAATCCTTGTAATCAATTATTTTACCATTTGAGCCTAAATAAAAAGTTTTTCCATTTTTAATGACTTTTGCTAAGAATTTTACTTTATCAATTTTTATATTAATTGTAGATGGATATTGTTTAAAAATCGAATATTTTTGAATTAAATTTTTTTCATTCAAAATTTTTTCAATTTCAAATTTTTTAATAATATATAAATTTTTAAATTTAAAAAGTTTTAAACTTTCAGCTATCTCTCGATTTTCAATGTTATTTAATCCTGTCACATTAATATGACTTATATTTGGAAATTTAACTTTACTTAAATATTTATTATTTATTGAACCTAATAAAACAAATAAAAAAATATAAATTAAGATTTTTTTATTTATTAGTTGATGCATCTTTTAAAATAAATTCAATTAATTTTATAAAACTAATACCATAAAAAGAGGCTATCTCTGGAACCAAAGATAGTCTTGTCATACCAGGTTGAGTATTAATTTCTAAAAGATAAAATTTTCCATTAAAAAATTTAAAATCTGATCGGGTGACACCCCTACATCCAATTAATCTGTGAGCTTTTAGAGCTAAATTCATTAGTTTATCATAATGACTGGCTGTTAAATCAACAGGTATAATATGTTTGGTTTTTGCTTTGGAATTATATTTAGCTTGATAATCATAAAACTTTCTTTTTGGCTTTAATTCAATTGCACCTAATTTTTTAGAGCCAATTATTGCTGCTTGTATTTCCCGCCCTGGGATAAATTTTTCAATAATTATTTTATTATAACTTTTTAAAAATTCGATATTTTTAAATAAATTTTTTTTTGTACAAATAAATACATTTACACTTGAACCCTCATTAATTGGTTTTATCACAACTGGAAACTTTAATTTTTTTTCTACTAATCTAATTAAATCGAATTTTGATTTATCAAATGAGTAAGTAATATATTTAGGTGTTAGTATCTTATTTTTAATAAAAATTTTCTTAGATAGCTCTTTATCCATTGCTACTGCTGAAGAAATTACACCTGAATGAGTGTATGGAATATTGGTTGTTTCTAAAATTGTTTGAACAAATCCATCCTCTCCAAACTGACCATGTAAAGCATTAAATATAATATTTGGTTTAAACGATTTTATTACATCATTTAATTTGAAATCAGGTTCAGTAATTAAAACATTATAATTGTTTTTTTTTAATTCTTTCGCTACTTGTTTGCCTGTATCAAGACTTATAGCTCTCTCTTTTGATATACCACCTGAAATAACTAATATTTTTTTTTTCAAATTATTCTAAAATTTTTATTTCTTTTTCTAAACTAATTCCAGTTTTTTCCAAAACACTTTTAGCAACATAATCTATTAATTTTTTCATATCTTCAAATTTTGCATTACCTTTATTTACAAAAAAATTGCAATGTTTGTCTGAAATACATGCATCTCCAAAGCTCTTATCTAAGGGCACAGACTCTTTAATTAGCTGCCAGACCTTTTTTTTAGTTTGTGTTATTGGATTTTTGAATGTACTACCACTTGTCTTGATCTTGGTTGGTTGACTCTTATTTTTTTCATTTTTAAGCTTATTCATTTCATTATTTATTTCACTAAAGTTTCCTTTTATTCCCTTAAAAGATGCACTTAAAAAAATTAAATCTTCGGATAAATTATTATTTCTATACTCAAATTTTATATCTTTTGATGGAATTACTTTTATATTTCCAAGTTTATCGATTACTTGTATCGACAATAAAATATCTTTAAATTCTTTTCCGAAACATCCTGCATTCATTTTAATTCCACCTCCAATAGTACCAGGAATGCACGATAAGAATTCAAATCCTTTCAAATTATTATTCATAGCAAAAATTGATAAGGTTTTATCTAACACTGCACCCCCAGCAATTATTACATCATCACCAAGTAAAGAAATATTATTAAAATTTTTACTTAATTTTATTACGACTCCATCATAAATATTATCTTTGACTAAAGTATTTGAGCCTGCCCCAAGAATAAAAATTTTTTCTTTATTATCCAGTTTTTTCAAAAAATTTACTAATCCTTTCAGATTATTTGCTTTAAAAAAAACTTTTGATTTTCCTCCAATATTAAACCAATTCTTTTTTTTTAAGTCATATTCAAACCTGACATCATCACCAAATACCTCTAATATATTTTTTAATTCTGTTATTTCCATTACATTAATTTTGGGAGTTTTCTCATCCAATTAGAAATTGTTCCAGCTCCCATTCCAATTACAATTTTTTTTCCATATATATTCTTTTTTAAAAATTTTGCTAACTGGATATTGTCTTTTACTAAAAATAATTTTACTTTTGATTTTTTTATAATTTCTCTTGCAAAATTTATGTAATTAAATCCTAATTTAATCTTTTCTCCAGCAGTGTATATTGGGCACAAAATAACAACATCTGCATTTTTGAAAGATAAAGAAAACTCTTTTTTTAAATCTTTAAGTCTAGAGATTCTATGAGGTTGAAATACACAAATTTTTTCATAATCACTGTAAACTTTATTCACACCTTCTAAAACAAATTTAATCTCTGTTGGATGATGTGCATAATCGTCATAAAAATCTACACCGTTATAAGTAAAAATTTTATTAAATCGTCTTTGAACACCTTTAAAATTTGATAATCCCTTTTTAATATCAAAAATAGATATTCCTACTGTTAAAGCAACTGCTACAGCGGCTACAGAATTTCTTATATTATGTATGCCAATTAGAGGTGTTTTAATCTTTTTAATTGATAGTTTTTTTTTATTTGGAACGTTAACTTGTAAATCAAATTCAGTAAATTTTTTGTCTTGTTTTATATTTTTTATTAAAAAATTGGATTTAGTATTTGTTCCATAAGTATAAAAATTTCGACTTTTAATTTTTCTTATAAGCTCAGTATTAATTTTATCATCGATACATATAAAAGATTTTCCAAATGATGGAACTTTTTCCACGAATTGTACAAAATAATTTTTTAAATCATCCATAGATTTATAAAAATCCATATGTTCGCGATCAATATTTGTAATAATTGAATATGTTGGTGGAATATGTACAAAGCTACCATCAGACTCATCAGCTTCTAATATTGACCAATCACTCTTTCCAAGTTTCGCTGTATTTTTTATTGAGTTTATTACACCACCATTAATTATTGTTGGGTCTAATTTTGTATTTTGAAAAATTGAAGCAATTAATGATGTTGTTGTAGTTTTGCCATGAGAACCAACTACAACGATATTTTTCATTAGAGATACGATATGTGCAAGCATTTTTCCTCTTGTGATAATTGGTAAATTTTTTCTTTTTGCTTCTAATATTTCTGGATTATTTTTTTTTATTGCT
>MDTG01364932.1_pt1 | contig 13669 bp, 4 predicted proteins | sample 811421 | NCBI WGS metagenome assembly MDTG01 (sample SAMN05326645, study PRJNA326480) | marine metagenome | isolation source: seawater | place: Pacific Ocean: South East | collected 2011 | reverse complement strand
TCAAGTAATGCTATGTTTCCAAGTGCATATACGGTAGAGAAAAGAATTGTTTCGGGAGCAATTAATCAATACCAAACTGATAATAATATAACACAATTTGATGATTTTAATACTAACTGTAATATAAATATTTTTGCGAAAAAAACAGATGGAAGTACATTCTGGCAAGTTCAACTTAACCCAGCTATGTATACAGCTAGAATGCAACCTGCAGGAGCTTATACTCAATCTTATGATTTTCGCTCAACAGATAACACAGCATTAGGAACTAGAATCACAACATATTCATAGGAGAATATAAAACATGGAACTAAAAAGCTTATTAGTGGATAGTAAAACCACTTGGGTTGAGTTTCCAGGACTTGACGGATTTGAAGTCGAGTTAGCAAACTTATCCCGAAAAGAACTTGTAGCATTAAGAAAAAGATGTGTACAAAATAAATTTAATAGAAAAACTAGAGCATTTGAAGAAACTTTAGATGAGGTAAAATTTGTAAAAGAATTTGCAGAATCAACAGTTAAAGGTTGGAAAGGATTAAAGCTTTCTTATTTAGAAGATTTATTACTCGTTGATTTAAAGGGGCAAGACCCAGATAATGAGTTAGATTGGACACAAGAAAATGCTGAACAATTAGTAGAAAATTCAACTGAGTTTGATAACTGGCTCAATGAGGTAGTCTTTGACCTGGATAACTTTCGTACTAAAAAAGAAAAAATTACTACTGGAGAGACTGGAAGTATTTCTTAAGAATGATGCAGTAGGCATGACAAAAGACCAATACTTACGTATGGTCGAACAAACAGGAGAAGAAATAGACTGGGAAAGATGCCCTCCTGAATTAAATGATTTTCCAGACAGTATACATACAGCAGTAGAAATATATACATCTTTAACTGATAGAGTTTATGGAGATGTAGGATATACTGGAAAAGATTATACAAATTTAAAATTTTTATACAAACTCTATTATATAACAGAAAAATCTGAACAAGATTGGATATTCGAAATTTTATTATTTCTTGATAAACGAGAAGTAAAAGAAAGTCAGCGACAAATAAAATCGCAAATGGACAAAGCAAAAAGAAAATAAAGTATGGCAAAAGACCAAGTATTAATTGAATTACAGATTATCCAAAAAGGGGATAAACTTTCTGTGGTTGCAAAAGACACAGAAAAATTATCAAAAGCCCAGGATAAACAAGCTAAATCTTCTAAAAAAGTAGCTAAAAATAGTGAAGAAGTAATCAAAGGTCAAAAAGGTGTACACCAAACAGGCTTGTCATCTGCTAAAGGTTTTTCTAAAATGAATCAAATGCTAAACGGAGGAGGGGGCTCTTCCGGATTAGTAGCAGCTTACGCAACGTTAGCTGCTAACGTCTTTGCAGCAACAGCTGCTTTCAACGCTTTTAGACAAGCAGCCGCCTTCCAACAACTAGGAGAAGGTTTTACTTTTATGGCTAACCAAGCGGGTATAACTATGAGCTTGGTAGTTGATAGATTAAAAGAAGTAACAGATGGAGCCTTGTCAACAGAAGAAGCCTTACAAGGAGCTTCATTAGCCGTATCCTCAGGATTTCCTATAGATAAACTCGAAACTTTAGCAAAAGTAGCTAGAGGAGCTTCTTTAGCTTTAGGCAGAAATTTAAATGATGCATTTGATAGATTAACAAGAGGTGCAATTAAACTAGAGCCTGAGATTCTTGACGAATTAGGTATTATGGTAAGGCTTGATGATGCTACTGCAAAATATGCAGCAACTTTAAATAAAACAGCAGGCGACTTAACTCAATTTGAAAGACAAACAGCTTTTTTAAATGCTATCAATGAACAAGGTATTAAAAAGTATGGAGAATTGGCAGACGCTGTTGATGTAAATCCTTTTGACCAATTAGCAGCTTCTTTTGGGGATTTAACAAAAGAATTTTTAAGTTTAATAAATGTTGCCCTAATTCCTATAATAGGATTCTTCTCAGAAAGCAGAGCAGGATTAATAGGTATTACTACTCTATTTGCTAGTACTATTGTAACGACTATGGTACCTGCTCTAGGACAAATGGTAGAAAGAGCAAAAGCAGCAGCAGCAGCTCAAGTAGTTCTTGCAAAGCAAGTAAAAGCAGGTACAAATACACAAGTTGTAAATGCAGCAAAAATAATAGCAACTGAAGGAAAACAAACAAAAACAATAAAAGATTTGCAAAAAGCAATAGCAGCACGTAATGGAATAAAAATACAGGCTGCAAAAACAGAAAAGAATTTACTGGCTCAGTTAGCTAGAGCCGAAGCTGCAAAAGCCAAATTAGATAAGAAAAATGATGCTTCACGTTTTGCAGCTAAAGAAGCCAGAATAGCACAGATTAATCGAGAGATAGCAGCAACTAAAGTACTAGCAGGAGCAGAAGCCGCCCAACTAACAGCAGGACTAGCATTAGATAAAGCAAGGGTTATATCAAAAACTTCAATGGTAGTAGCAAAAAATATGGAAGTAATTTCTTCTGTAGGTATGGTTGACGGATTTAAACAAGCGATTAAAAGTATGGGCTTACTTAGAAAAATGCTATTTGGAACAGGATTTGCAGCTAAAAAGGCAGCAGCTTCAATGTCTTTCTTTACTAGAGCTATGGTACTTGGAGGAGGTGCTGCCAAACTTCTTGGAGCAGCATTATTAACAGCATTACCATGGTTAGCGGCACTTACAGTTGCAGGCGCAGCTATCTTTATGATATTTAAAAAATTAAGACCAGAAACAGATTTAAACTCCAAAGGGTTAGAGATGCTGGGCAAAACTACAGACACTCTTAAAGAAAAATTTGACCAACTAAATAAATCAGTTGCTAACTTAGATTTTGGTGGGACAAGAATTAGGCAGTATAGACAAACAGCAGGAGTTTTTCAAGAAATAGCAAGTGGTGTAAACCAAGTACTAAGCGAAATAAATATAGCAGATAAGAAATTAGAAGAAATAGGCCCAAGACAAAAAGTAACTAATGATATTTATAGTTTACCTATGGGCGAAAGAAAACCTGCTAGAGATAAAATAAAAGATCAACAGAGAAATTTTGATAGTGCTTCACGAGTAGCTGCAGGTTTAAGAAAAGAAGGATTATCAGCAGCAAAAACGTCAATAGAAAATATAGTAAAAGATACAAGTATAGCTAGTGAGCTGGCAAGTAAAAAACTTAGAAATGCTTTCAATGTAGAAACCAATACAGAATTATTAACTAAACTAGAAGAACTAACTGGTGATGAAGGTTTTGAAACACTTAGAGATAACATTAATAAAGTAAATACTGAAACAGAAAAAACTTCTACTTCTATAATAAATATGGAAAGAGCTATAGGTGAAGCAGAAGAAACTTTTTCACAGTTTTTACAAAAAGCAGCAAAAACAACTCCTTTTGATAATGTAGTAAAAACTTTTCAAAATTTAGGAAAAGAATTAGAAACAATTAAAGCAGACCCAGACGCTGGTATAGAAGTTATTAACAAACTATTTTCAGAAAGTGGTGAGCAAATGAAAGCTTTTGGAGTAACAGCGACAAATGCAGCTACAAGAATTCCGATTTTAACAAAACAATTTGAAGATTTACAGAGTAAATCTAAAACTTTACAAGACTCATTAAAAAAAGTAAGTGCTGAAGCTTCTTCTTTAGGGGCATTTAAAAATATATCAGCAGAATCAATGGAAGCATTTTTAAATAAACAACAAGAAGCTATAACAGTACAACAAACTTTTAATGATAAGCAGAGAGAGTTTTACGCTAGTGATGATATGAAAGATACCGAAGCTGGAAAAGCAATGATAGAACAACTAAATGCAAGTGATGCAGCTTTACAAGCACAATTAAAAACATCGCGAGAAATAAGCGCAGAGGGAGAGATAACAAGATTAAAGGTTGAAGAAAAAATAACTTCAGCACTCAATAAACAAGCTAAAGCTTTAGTTAGTCAAGCAAAATCACAAGCTCAAATAGGTAATTTAATGTCCGGAAGAGGAAGTGAGTTAACAGATGCACAAGCATTTTCATTTAAGATAAGTGCAGCTCAAGCAGAATTAACAGCGGCTGAAGATACCAGAGATGCAAGAACAGAGATGTTTGATGCTGAAAAAGAATTAATGCTTGCAAGAGCTCAAGCAGACCTTGATAAAAAATTAATATCACAAACAACATACAATAATATTGAAAGTGCTATAAACAGAAATAACGAAGCACAAAAAAATGCAAATGATGCTGATGTTAATGCAAAAACCGCTGCTCTTAACTTACTAAAACTTCAAGGTCTAGAAAGCACAGATATGTATACGGCTGCAATAACTATGTTTGAAAAGTTAGGTGGAGGAACAGACAACTTTGGAGCAAAACTTCAAATTATAAACACACAAATGGCTCCTTTCTTAGAAAATCTAAGAGCTTTAGGTCCGGAAGGAGAAGCAATGGCCGGAGCACAGCAGTCTTTCTTAAATTTAGCTATGGCCGTATCCGATTTTAGCAATAGAATAAAAGAACTTAGTGAACAATTTACAAAAACATTTGAAAATAATGAAAAAATGGGAGATTTTTTAGATAAGATAGGATTAAGTCCAGAAAAATTTGCCAAGACAATTGCAGCTATGGAAATTATGAGCAGTGTTCTTGGTTCAATGATGGCAAATCTAAAAGCGCAAACAGCTCAACAGGTAGCAGCAGTTGATAGACAAATAGAAGCAGAAAAAAGAGCAGATGGAAGTTCAGCAGCTTCATTAGCTAAAATAGCTGCCATGGATAAAAAGAAAGAAGCTATAGAAAGAAAAGCATTTGAAAGAAATAAAAAATTACAAGTAGCACAAACAGTTATAAATACTGCAACAGCAGCTATGATGGCATTTGGCATGTTCGGCCCTATAGTAGGTGGAATACTTGCTGCTATGATAATGAGTGTTGGTAAGAAACAAATAGACATAATAAAAGCTACTCAGTTTGATGGAGGTGGTCAAGCACCTACTATGTCAGAAATTAAAGTTGGAAAACGAGATAATAAAGTTGATGTAAGTAGAGGTGCAAGCGCAGGAGAAACTGCATTTTTAAGAGGCAATATGGGAGTAGGCAGTAATGCAAACAATTTTACTCCTGGAGGAGCTTCAGGAATGAAAAGAGGATACGCATCAGGCGGAGACATATTAGTAGGAGAAAGAGGCCCAGAAGTAATACGACCTACCACAGAAGGATATAATGTTGTTCCCAACAGTGAACTTAATAATGGTACATCAAATGTAAACTTCACAATTAATGCTGTAGATGCAGCAGGGGTACAAGAAGTTTTATTACAACAAAGAGGAAATATAATCGGAATGATACGAGAAGCAGCACATGAGCATGGAGAAGAGTTCATGGAACCAATTAATACAGAGGCATACTAATGGCAGCATATACAAGTTTTTTAAATATACTACCTGATCCAAATAATAAAATTGGAGACGGGGGTCAAGCACTTGGTTCAGGAACAGCAGGGCCGGGTTTCGCATCAGTGCAAATAGAATCTACTAGTCCTACTCAAGTATCAACTACTAATAGTGGAAGAATGATTACTCGCTCTATGGCGGGGCATAAATTTGACATAAAAATTACTTATAATCCTATGACGCGTGATCAATTCGAACCAGTTTATAGTTTTTTACTACAACAAAAAGGAAGATTAAAACCTTTTTTCGTGCAATTACCAAATCAGTTTACTTCAAGAAACTCAGCATTTGCTACTTATACTGCAAGTAATACACCTACTTCAAGTGGAGCTCATACACAAGGTACTGAGTATATGCTGCAAGCAGGGCATTCTTCAACACAAACAACAAGTCCTAAACCAGGTGACATGTTCACTATAGCAGACACAAATGATAGTTTGCATACTAAAGCTTATAGAGTTACTCGAGTTATGACTAATGCTGATTATCATTCAGGATTACATTCTCAACCTTCAAGCTCTCAAAGAATTGTATATTTCACCCCTTCTTTACAGCGTGCTGTAGCTACCGGTCAAAATATAGATTACCACCAACCACTATTTCGTGTGATACTTAAAAATGATGTCCAATCGTATAGTCTAGGTACAAATAATTTATATTCCTTTTCATTAGACTTACAAGAAGCACAGGCGTAATATGGCAGAGCGAGAACTATCCTTAGATTTAAAGAAACTACTTGTAAATAACGAGCCGTTTGCCTATGCTCATTTGGTTAAGTATGAAAGACCAAGTGCAGCTTTGCCAGATGGTTCTTTTAGTACTGATGCAAAAAGGTATGCATACTATACTGATGCAGCACATAATATAAACTTTAACGATTCTAGTTTAGATACTGATGGAAATGCAAATGGTACTCAAACTTACATTGCAAATAAAATACTAAACGTAGGAACGTATTCAGAAACTGTAGAAGCAAAAGCATCAGGAATGACAATAACTTTAGCTGCAGAAAGTTTACATAATTCAGTAACTTCTAATGCAATTACTATGACTTCTACCACAATTACTGTACCAGCACACATAGATTTAGCAGATGAAGGATTTAGAGAAGGCGATAAAATACTTATAAGTGGTGGCTCAAACAATAATCAAGAAGTAAGAATCACAGGAATCAAAACAAATAATACTGTACTCACAGTAGCAAATATTGATAGCACACTTGGAACACAATCAAGTGGTACATCAATCACACTCAAAATAATTTCAGAAGAACTTAAAGGGCCACTACAACAAATAGGGCATACAGAAAGTTTAAAAGCATATCATAATAGAGAAGTATTTGTATACAAAGCATTCTTAGACCCAGATACTTCTGCAATTAAAGGAACGCCCGTACTTATATTTAAGGGTATAATACAGGGAACAGATCTAAACGAAAACCCACAGGGACAACTCACAGTAAATTGGTCATTGACTAGTCATTGGGGAGACTTTGCTCAGGTAAAAGGAAGAATATCAAACGATAAAATACACAGAGCTGTAGATGCTCAAAACAGAGGACAACCAGAAGCAGCACTAAAACCTGAATATGCAAATGACTTAGGTTTCATGCACTCAGAACAAACAACTAATATCTTAGCTACTTATACTGCAATCGAACAGGAAATGAGAATAAAGGTTAAGAAATCCTGGGGTGGATTTAAAACTAAAGTAAAAACTTGGATGGAAGACGTCGAAGTACAGAGAGAAGTTAATTTAGATTTTTCACTCAATGCTCATTTTATACCAGTTATATACGGTATTGATAGAGTACAAGGCAAACCTATATTTGTAGATACTAAATCAAATGACCCAAATAATATTTTTATCGCATACTCATTATGTGAAGGACAAATAGGTGGACTATACGATTTATATATTGATGGCAATCCTTTAATATGTATTAATAAAGAAGATTCAGATGACAGAAACGATAGTACTGGAGCATCAAAAGAAAATGTTCAAGTATTTTGTAGAGGCAGACAAGATTTAGGAAACACACTTGGTGGTATAAAAATGTCAGGCCATGGTGTTACAGGCTCTACAAGAGCTACATATCAACCAAAAAGATCAATGAGAGGTTATGGAAATACAGGCTATGAGCCGATGGAAGACTCTATCGATATAAATGATATCGAATATAATACTATAAATAAATCTTTATTAAGTGTAACCGCTACAGATGCAAATGGTGGAGGTGTTTTACATGAAGAAAGTATAACTCTTTCTCAACCAAATACTATGTCCTTAACACTACATACAGGAAAACCAGACCAAAAAGCAAATGATACTTTAACTTCGATAGCAGTATCTCCTAAGTTTAAAAGACAACAAGATTATTTTGATGCAGCAGATTCAGGAGCAGAATATTGGAGTCCAAATCACAGATTATTAGACACAGCATATGTTGTATTAGACTGTGAAATAGCAGACGATGCAACAACTGTTCCAGAAATAGAATATGTAGTAAGAGGAAAATTAATTGATTGTTACAACTATGACTATAGTTATGACCATGCAGGAACAGGTGGAGAATCACACACAAACTTTAATGTAGGCGACCAAGTAACTTTAAAAAGAACAAGCGATAATTCTACTCTTAATGCAAATGTAACTATTATTGACAAATGGTCTTTTGCAGATGAAAGTGGCGTTTTAAGATATAGATTTAGATATAGTGATGCTCCAGATTTAAACTACTCAGATGGTATACCAGGAATAACAGCTTTCTATCATACAGATGGAACTAACAACTGGCACATGGTTACATACAATCACATAATAGAATCAGGCACTGTGCCAGCAACTCTTTCAGTAAGCACTACAGTTACAGCAAATAATAACTCAGCTTTAACAGCTGCTACTGGGGGTAATCCTAATTGGTTAACTTCTGATGAGCCTTTTAAGCCGGGTGGTTTATTTAACTTTTTTGTATTTGAAAATGAAACATTACCATATGCTTTCAAACCAATACCTTTTGAACTTAGTGGAACAACTTTAACAGCAACAGGCTCAAATGCTACAGGAGCAACTGGTGGAACACAAACTGTCGTAGCAGCAGATAAAATCAAACTAGCAACAAGTGCGAACAATTCAACAGATGGATTTTATAATGATTATAAGATAGAACTAACAAAAACTGTTACTATAAGTGGTGTAAAATCCGCACAAAAAGTAGTAAGAACTATAGGCGATTATCAAGCAGCAGAACGAGTAGCTACAGTTACTGAAACATGGCCAGAGGGAATGTTTCCAGACCCTGATGATGTAATGCAAGAATCTGGAGCAGTATATACTTACAGATTACTACCAAAATTCTCAACAGATGATAGAAGAGTAAGCATCAACCCAGCTATACAATTACTAGACTATATGACTGCAAAAACTTATGGAAAAGGATTAGATATAGATAAAGACATAGCATTGTCAGACTTTTTGTTATCGGCAAGAACTTGTGACGATAGAGGAACTCAAACACTAGCAGGAGCAAAAACAGCTTCTGTAGGAGAAAGATATGTACTCACCTCAGACGGCACAACTAGTGGTAGTGTTGTCGCCATGGGTAGAGTAAAATCTGTCGGAGATTTTTCTGATACAAATGGAACTGACCATACAGTAATGGAAGAATGTTTTGGAAAATTTTCAAAACGCTTCATGCGAAATACGCACAGCTATAGTGTAGGAGATATTGTACATGGTACAGCAGGAGGCTATTATAGAGTTACTAGCGCTGGAACAAAATCAACAGCGCCGACTGGAACAAACCCGACAGGATTTACAGGCCCACTAACAAGTATACCTTTATATAAAATAAGTGGAGGCACAATATCAAGTACTACTTTCAATGTAGGATTAAATACAGATTTTGGATATCAAAATTATGTTACAGAATATAATCCTACTACTAAAGGATATGATACAGGTTATAGTATATATGATGCAGATAATATTCAATATTGGAGATACTTAGGTTGGGATTCTCCTCATCAAAGAAATGTTACTAGGCACCAAACGGTAGGTACAGTTGATACTTCTAAATCAGTATTTGAGAATATTAATGGATTTTTGCTTAACTTTAATGGTTTATTATCATATGAAGCTGGACAATACGCACTAAGAGTAGAAACAACATCTACTGCAATCACTTCTCAAATAGCAACTTCTAGTGACACAGGATATACTGTGGGAGCAGAAAAGAATGCAAGATATTTAAATGAAGCAGACTTAATAGGTACTTTAAGTATAAAAGATGCTGGGCCTAAGAAAGCTTTTAACACAATACAAGCCTCCATAGAAGACCCAGGCAATCAATTTAAAGCAACAGCTGTAAGTTTTTATGACTCAAACTACTTAAGAGCAGACAAAAATGTTATAAAGTCAGGAAACATGAGCCAGCCTGCTGTAAGTAATTATTTTAATGCTCGTATTAATGCAGAAAATTATCTAAGAAAATCTAGATTTGGAATGAGTATTAGTTTTCGAATGGGTCCAAAAGCTTTACTACTTTTACCAGGAGAAACAATTGCATTAGACTATCCTAAGTTTTGGGATACTCCTAAAAAATTCAGAGTAACAAATATAAACTTTAATAAAGACTGTACAGCAAGTATTACAGCATCAGAGTATGATGATAGTTTCTATACTATTACAGCTCCCTCGCTTCCAAGTGTAAGTGGTAATGACCAAAGACAAGGATTACAAGCCTCACCAGGAGTGCCAAGTGGATTAACAGCAACAGCAGGTGCTATAGGTACTATCGCATTAGCTTGGACAAACAATACTACATTTACTGATAATATGTTTACAGAAGTATGGGTTAATACTTCAAACAGTACAGGAAGCAGAACTCTATTAACAAAAACTGATGGAGCAACTGCAGTATTTACTCATGCAGTCGGAGAAGATAATGCTACAAGATATTATTGGATTAGACATGGTAAAAGAGTTGTATTAAACTCTGGTGGACAAAATAAAATAAAAACACTATACTCTAACTTTGTAACTGGTTCACCAGTAACAAATGCTACTACAATTATACCTGCAAGTTTTTATGGCGTAACACTCAGCTCTAACTTTGGAGCATTTAAATTCAGTGCAGATGGCAATACACAAACTCCTACATCAGTTACAATAACAGCTGATAAACAAAATTTAACAGGAACAAGCACTACTTTTACAGCAACAAACAGTTCTGGAGCAAGCGTAACACTTACGGGCTCAGGGAACACTAGAGCTTTATCAAATACTAATTTTGGAACTACTGATTTTGTAACAGTTACTGTAACTGTTACAACAACAAGTGCGGAAAGAACCGCTGGAGCAAATAATACATATACTGATACAGTAACTATACAAAAAATACAAGACGGACTAGTTGGTTCTAATGGAGCAAATGCGAAAACAGTAAAACTAACAGCGAATGATTACTCAATTGTATATAATGCTGCAGGTGCAAGTCCTGATCCTTCAAGTACTATAACATTAACTGCTACTGCACAAGGTTTTACAAATCCATACTTTAAGTTTACAGGAGATGGCATATCAGACGAAGGCTCCTTTACAGATGGAGCAAGTGCTACAAATGATACTTTTACATTCAGTGTACCTTCAAGTCACTTTACAACTCCTAAGTCCCTAAGAGTCGGAGTTTCAGAAGCTAACCAAACAGAAGTAGCTTTTGATACTATAAGTCTTTTTGCAGTAAAACCAGGGCAACAAGGAACAGATGGAGCAGAGCCTGTAACAAAAGAATTTGCAGTTACAGTTTCAGGTGGAAAGTTTGTAATAAATGGAACATCACAAAAAGAACTAACACTTCTAAGAGGTTTTACTTATAAATTTGACCAATCAGCATCTACTAATTCTAATCACCCTATTCGTTTTTCAACTACAAGTAATGGTACGCATGCTGGGGGCTCAGCTTACACATCTGGAGTGACTAATACAGGAACACCAGGAAGTTCAGGAGCATTTACTACATTTAAAGTACCAAGCGATGCGCCAGCTACTTTATATTATTACTGTGCAAATCATAGTGGTATGGGTGGCGAAATAAATACACAAGACTTAGGCTCTGGTATAACTGTAATATGTACAAACGAGTCTCATGCTGTGCCCGCAGATAATGGTGGTGGAAACCCAGTAATGACAGGAAGTGGTACATCTTTCGAAGTATTTAGAGGCAATACACAACTTACAGGAATAACAAGTGGAACCCCTGGTGCTGACCAATTTAAAGTAACAGTAACAAGTGATACAAATATAACAGTTGGTTCTCAATCAGCTTCTTCTCAAGCAATAGTATTTGCAGACCATTCTTCAATGACAGCTACAACAGCAAACATTGTTTATTCTATAAATGTAGAGAATACTCAAACATTTACAAAGAAACAATCTTTTTCTAGAGCAGACAAAGGTAATACTGGAAGCACAGGATTAAAAATAAAAGAGCTAGAATTATATTATACTCTTGATTTTACAAGTACTTCAAATAATTCTTACTCAGCGATTACAAGTGGTCCAAGCACAGGAACTTATACGTTTAATAATGATACTTTAGCTTCTATACCTACGGGCTGGACAAGAACAAAACCTACTTTTGGAGCAGGAATCTTTACTTATATTAGTACTGCATTAGCTACTGAATCTTCTTCTGGAAGTAATACTTCAGGAAGCTTAACATGGTCTACTCCAGGCAGTCATTTTACTGGAGCCAATGTACAAAACTTTATATTTAAAAGAGCAACTTCTGCAGAAACTCCGAGTGCAACTAATTATCCTGCTGTACCTTCAGGGTGGTATGATGATATAGCAAATGTTCCTTCAGGGTCAAATCCTATATGGACCTCTGTAGGTACTGGAGGAATTCCTGCACTATCAGGATCTACTTGGACAAGTATTATTACTTGGCAAAAATCAACTCAATTAGAGGGAACAGATGGAACCTCAGTAACAGTAACGGGCACCTCCACAGATGGTAATGGAAATACAGTAGTCACATTTAGTGATGGCAGTACTGCTACAATATCAAAAGGTAGTGATGGTCAGACACAAGGTGTTAAAGTAGCTTATGCTTCAGATGCAAATGGTACAAACAAAAGTTTTACACAAGGTAGTTTAACTTTTGTTAAATATGTAGAATATACAGGCACAGCTCCAGCTATAACAAATAGCGTATTTAATTCAGGTTATGTACAATTTATCGGTGGAGACGGAACTTCAGAAGGTGTAAAACCTATCTATGCAAATAACTCGAGTGGAAGTGGAGCTAGCTTTACACAAGGTAGTAGAACTTTTGTAAACTTCTACGAATGGACAGGCACAGAACCAACTAGTATACCTAGTGGACTTACTTATGTGAAATATATTGGTGATGACGGCTCAGATGGAGCAGCTTCACAAACAGTATTCTATAGAAAATCAGGAGCAAGCAGATGGACACCCCCAAGCGCTCCTTCAGGAAATATTACAGCAACTTCAATAGCAAATCAATGGGGTACTACTTTTGTTGCTCCAGATACCGCAAATGTAGTCTGGCAGTCAATTGGTAATAAACCTTCGGGTGGAAGCTTTACTTGGGGAGCACCTACTATATTCTTTGACAAAGATAGAATAGTAGATTTATTTGAAGATAACTATAGCTGGGATTTTAGTTCTGACAATTTAGGTTTCTTAGGCTTAAATAATAACGACTTTGCAAATAATCAAATAACATTACCTACATTTACAACAGGTACTGCTGTACCAAATAATAATACTACACCTAGTCCAAATCCTGCAGCTTCTCAATATACAAGAACAGGAGTGACACCAAATGAGTTATATATAAGTAACGGTACAAGTTGGGTACTACAAGATGTTAATACAAATACACAAAATGCACAACCAACATTTACAAGCTCAACAAGTGCACCTAGTAATAGTACTACACCTAGCCCTAATCCAAAAGGCTCTAGTTGGTTACATACTACACCAGACCCTAGCGTATTATATATTAGTAATGGCAGTACTTGGACTGCTTTAGATGTAAATAAAGATACTGTTTTTGATGGAGCCTATGGTAGTTTAACTGGAACACCAACTATACCTGTTAATATAGATGATTTAGCAGACATACCAGCTAACCCAGGAACTGGAAAATTCTTAAAATGGAGTGGAACTGCTTTTCAATGGGCAGATGATAATAATACAGT
>MDTG01392638.1_pt1 | contig 13670 bp, 6 predicted proteins | sample 811421 | NCBI WGS metagenome assembly MDTG01 (sample SAMN05326645, study PRJNA326480) | marine metagenome | isolation source: seawater | place: Pacific Ocean: South East | collected 2011 | reverse complement strand
TCGTCTGTCAAATCATTCCATGTTCCAGGCATTATGTTGCCCATATTGGTTCCTGCAATGTGTACGAAATTCTCCGTGTCGCTGTCAGATGGTTGGTCTACACCCCAGTTTCTGTAGTGAAATGGCGTGCCATCATGCCAACGGTAGTCATCTTCATCATCTATGTCTGAAAGTCCAATCCACAAATGCCTCGACTGGTTGTCAAATGAACCAAATGTGTTGAATACCCATTGATTTTCTTCCACATCGTCAATTGTTGTAAGAAATCCGTCCAGCGCTCGGGCTACAACTGCCGATTCTGTCCAGGATCCCGGGCTCAAAAGGTGATATGTTTTGTTGTTATTTGGGTTAACTGCAGTGTGCAAGACCTCGATATCAGATACCATTTGTGCTTGGGAATTTGTGGTTAGTAGTGGTGCAGTGATAGACAGCAAAAAAATCGCAAATAAGGAAAGGGACTTACTGTGAACACTCATGTTAACATTATCTGCTTGCATTGGCACCATTAAAAAGTAGTGGTATGATGATTTTGCTACCTAGTCATCTTTTTGCCACCGATTCTTAGTTCGGTTTCTAACGGCATTTGGTGCTCCCAAGCAAATTCTTTGACAATCCTCCACCCCTTTTCTGACCCTTCGTAATCTTTGACCTCAATGATTTTGTTTCTGGTGTTAGCTTTGAAAGCCGCAACAGGTTCAGCGTTTTTGAATACCAGATAAGCCGAACCAAAACCAAATCTCTCTTTGAGCACGTCAGCAAAGTAAGGCGATATTGGGTCACTTGGAGGGAGAACGAAGTCTCTGATTGGTCTGATGTCTTTTGCTTCATCAAGCAGTTCTTTGCGACCCCAGCAGACCTCATGTAAATCTTCAATGAGGAAACCTTTGATTAGCGTACCATCCTGTTCAAAAGAGTTCAATACAGATTTAATTTCTTCTGGTTTAAATGGGGTTCCTGCCAATCTCATAAACTGCTTCAGCGTAATTATTGGATACTCCTTGACCATGTTTCGTAGGTATTCCTTGCGAAGTTCTGTGGGGTCAACAGACTTATTTGATATCACTGTCCTAAATCCGCCTCTAAAATCTTGAACTATGTGCCCGGTTCTTATCAGTGGCTGAATTAATTTACGAAACTCGGATTGCGATAATGCATGACGTTCTTTGAATATATTTGGGTCAGAATTGCTAGCAAAGAAGTCTACAATGTCGAGAAGGTCTTCGTCTGCTGGGATGCCTCTAATCACGAGTAAATCTTGGAAATGCTCGTATGTCGCCCATACCTGGTGGCCTCGAAGATTCACCCCTTGGTGTAAACGGTTAGCACTTGCCATACTCTTCAAGTCAGCACGATAGATTTCGCATCGCCCGCGCAGGGCAAAGTCGTCTCTCACTTCCGGAATCTTACGCATAGCAATTACTTCATTCTCTAACCTTGTGTTTTGGTGAAGGAAGTGGCGGTGAAATAAGGCTCGTTCGGCGATTTCTCGAGGTTGGGGGTCGACAATTCCACCCCTAATCATTCGTTCCCCAGTCAGTTTGAAACCGATGTTTTCTAAGTAACGCCGGGTTTCTTGGTCCAGTTGTGATACCGGTTCGCTGTTAAAGTTCGTTAACACTGCAACATCGACTAGTTGGTCAGAGTGATTATCCAACAGTACAGAGAATGCTTCACAAAATTCCTCAATATAGGCATTTGGTATGTGTAAGTCTTTCACCTCTAGATAATCGTTTACTTTGAACATCAATACCTTGCCAATAGGGTCCACACCTTTGAAAACGGGCAAATACCAACCCCGGTCTAGTATGCTCCTAACTTCCCAAATAAATCTCGAAACATACGGGTCAGATTGAGTTAGTATTCTCAGTTTACCATCTTCTCTACTAGGTCGTTTGAGGAGGTCAACTTCCTCCGGCATGCAGTAAAATGCTTCAGGTTCCGGTACCAAGGAGACAACTTTGGCGATTTTACCCGCCTTCTCTAAATTCATCAAAGCGATGGTCAAATCTTCGTAAGATTTTGTCACGAAGAACCTAAGCGTATGAGACTTTATTGGACCCAGTCGTTTCACAACATCAACTAATGAGTCTTCGAAACTGGTTGGCTGGTAGACGCCATGGACTCGATGAAATAACGATAATTTTCTTCTTCTGCCGACGACATCTTCGAATTGTTTCACAACAAGCATCTGTCGTTCTAGATTATCTAACGCTCTCTTAAGATCTCGTTGTAAGGACTTGAATTCATCACCCTTGGGGAAATCTTGCATTATTTCTTGACGTGTTACATTGATTCCTGGTGGGATTTTTTCCAATAACTGTTCTTCCATTGGTCCAATCCATGGGTCCGGCTTCAGACCTAACAGCATTGGAATATTCTTTTTTGTTGTATAGCCAATTCGATTATGCAATAACCGACCCATTATTACATCAGAATCCATTTGTAAATCCTTCCAATCTTTGAATCTAAATTCATCCACTCGATATAGTAACTCTTGTTGTTTTTGGAATATTACATGAGAGTCAAACGCAGAAAAACCATCTTCGTATTTGGCGAAGGATTTGTCAAAGACCATGTTTTGTACCCAGCGATATTCAACGACTTCTTCTTGACCTCCAGTAAGCCGGTGCTCATCAATTTTCAAAATGTATTCTGCATCATCTGTCTGCTTGTAGAAGCCGACAGAGATGACATTTCTGGATTCCAACTCGTGTAAAAGTCGGTCCACTAATTGCTTAGAGAAGGGTAACCTACTTTCTATTTGGTCAGCCATTTTAGGGCCCTCACTACCGAGCATTTCGATAATCTTGACACGCATCGCAACGTGTGGATCACTAATTTTCATGCTCTTCCATTGTGTTGGTTTCAATCCATCGTAATCTGTAGCAATTTCATACTCCATTCCTTCGGTATGTAATTCTCTGAGGTCCTTTACATCCTTACCACCATTAGTTGCTAGGCAGCCTAGAGTTCCATGAATTTCAGCCATGTAAGGAGTGAACCACTTCTCATCTAATTCGACAGAACCAGTGTTGCGAATTTTGACAATTTCTCCGCTGTCGCAGAGTTCTTCGACCCAGTTACGCATGACTTCTGGAGCAATTCCCTGCAATTTCTCTCGGTATAGTGGATTATTGAAGGACTTCTCGAGACCTCCGCCATGCGACATTAATTGTAACAACCCTGCAGCACTTTCCGGAATAGGTGCTTTGTTCAAATAGTAATCATTTAGTTCTTGCTCAGACAGCTCGGTTGCTAAACTCCGGGTCCCGAGCAACCTTTGTAGGATTGTTGGGTCGATGTCTTTGACTAAAAATGCCCTAGTTTTCATCGACATTAAATCTTCAAATGCCGACATGAACAACGACATTCCCAGCCTTGAGGGAATGGTCATCTTTTGATGGACAATTCTGGCTTTCCCTTGAACACATAAATCCAAGAATTCATTTAGACTGTTCAAGTCAATATCAGAAAACATAATTTCGTTTTTTGCTTCCCGCATCAATAAACTATCTTCGATTGTTCGGTGCTTATTGAGTAATGCATCGGCTCGTTGTTGGAACACCTGTGGGCTTATCTCATCAGCACCTATTCGTTTGGGTATGATTAGTGATCGGCCAGCAACTTCCTTGAATCGCTTTGCGAATATTTGCGTATTGATGATATATCGCTCAATTACCTCGACGTGGTTGTGACTCTTGAACGAGTCATACATATCTCTTGGCTCAATTTCTTGCGAGGTCCTAATTAACAAGCCATTCTCATCAAATGACATCTCAATCACACTAATTCCGTTTGCTTCAGCCAATCCTGCTAGAAAGTAGCCGAGTGCGGTGTTAAAACCTCTTCCACGGCAGGTGGTAATCATGTATGTTGGGTGACCGCCACTAATAATCTGTTCAACTAGAATCCTGTCAGGATCTGGCACCTGAAATGAATCAATAGAGTGTTCTTCTAAATGTCGAGCGATGGAGTTAGCCACAATGTTTGACAATCCATAGGCATCACACAATATCATCCTTGGGTCCATCTCTTTACGTAGCGCTACAATACAATGGCCAATTAGTTCTAATAGCGCACTTGATAATTCTCTGGACCTAGACCGGGCCTCTCCAGACCAAGATGGCACGGTTGGACGATAACCAGTCACGGCCGTAACGTTGACTCTAGTTCCTTGAATATTAGTCACTCGATATGTTGAGCCACCAAGCAAAATCACATCGCCGCTGCGCAAATTTGATACAAACGAGCCACTTAGTTGTCCCAAAATTGAACCTTCTGCGTTAAACACCAAATACGAATTATCCGGTGCAATAGTGCCGATATTAGTGTAATATATCATTCTAGAATAACCACGCTTGCCATAGATATTCTCCTCCCAATCAACCCATACACGCCGTTCTTCTTCCAGCATATCTAATACTTCAATAAAATCATCATACTCAAAATTTCGATAAGACCAAGCGTTAACAATTACTTCGTATGCTTCATCGATATCTATCTGATTTATTATCACTAGACCAATCATGAACTGAGCCACTACATCTAAACAGTTTTCTGGGAAATGTAGAATGTCCATTTCACCTTTCTGTATAGCCGATTGTAACGCCGCTAGTTCAATTAAATCATCTACACTAGTGGGTAAAAATCGTGCTCGAGGTATACCGCCAACATGGTGGCCTGCACGTCCAATCCTCTGCAGAGCAGTCGCAATATCTCCAGGACTGCCTACTTGAATGACTAAATCTACCGAACCAATATCAATCCCCATTTCTAATGATGAGGATGTTACTACCGCCCTTAGATGACCGTGCTTCAGCCGTTTTTCGACGTCTAAGCGTATCTTCTTATCCATAGAACCATGATGTCCTGCGACTAAATCGCCCAAATGAGGTCGTAATCTTTGGACTAGGGTTTCTGTCATCTTCCTTGTATTAGCGAATACCAATGTTGTGTTATGTGCCGCAATTAAATCAGCGATTACCTCAATATTTTTTTCCAGCACTTTCATCACTGACAAGTCACTAAATCGATTATCAGGAATGATAATATCCATGTCTAATTCCCTTGACCCTGATACTTTTGCGATGCAAACTTGACTCTCTTCACCACGACTTTCACGATCATCACTCGAAACCAGGTATTCAGCGACTTTCTCAAGTGGCTCCATGGTTGCGGAAATACCAATTCTCTGAACCGGAGTTTGCAATAGCGTATCAAGATAAGAAAGCGTCAAACCGAGGTGAACTCCTCGCTTAGTTGGTACTAATGAATGCAATTCATCCACAATCATATATTCTAGCTCACTGACGATTGGCTGGAATTTTGGGGAGGTTATTGCAATAGCAAGACTTTCAGGGGTGGTGATTAGGATATGAGGTGGGTGCTTGAGCATCCTCTGCCGTTCTGATTGTGGAGTATCTCCCGTTCTTAGTCCAACTTTTATTTCTTGAGCTCTGTCGGGTAGATATCGTTCTGATATTTCTGTCAGCGGCCCGATTAGGTTTCTCTGAATATCGTTTGCTAGAGCCTTGATCGGTGAGATGTATACACAGTGGACTTTCTTCTTTAGTTTGCCTTCTAATGCCATCCGTACTAGTTTATCAATTATCGTCAAAAAGGCGGTTAGGGTTTTTCCCGAGCCAGTTGGAGAACAAAGTAACAGATGTTTTCTGTCCATTATCGCTGGAATTGCGAGTTTTTGTGGCCTAGTGAAATCTGGAAACTTATCTTTGAACCAGTTGCGCACTGGAGGTGACAACATGGCAAGAAGGCTGTCAGTATCCTGTGGATTATCAAGATACTCTATCTTCACCATTTTATTTACCTATCCCGATGCTCCGCAGTGAACGAAACAACTACTTCAAAACTTCGCTGGATAGTACAGCATTCAATTGATTTAAACTTTAAGACAGAAGTTGGGTTAGAATATCCAAAACATCCTGCGACAAGTAACAGCACGCCAAACTATACCTTTGGTCAATCTGTTAAAGAATAAGTCCAGTAAACGGTCTGGCATTTTGAACATGATGCTACCTATCTTGAACGAGCGCTTGGAATTTTTCATAACTTTGCCCATTTGTTGGCGCCACACTTTCTCATAATTTGATAACGGTTCGCCGTGTTTAATATGGCGGGCAATGGTTTGCCCAGCGATGCGACCGCCAACCATTGCGATAGTTATTCCAGCACCGTTTGAGGGTAATACCATGCCGGCAGAATCTCCTACCAACATCAAATTGCCTTTGACAAATTGTTTTATTGTTCCCGACATTGGTAATGAACCAGCTCCCTTGAAAGTAGTCTCACCAGGATACTTGTCAATGAATGCCTTGGAGTATATGTTTAGTGGTTTGCCTTTAGCGAAGTTTTTCTGAATTCCAAGTCCGATGTTTGCCCCTGAGGATTTCGGGAACATCCACGCATATCCACCCGGAGCCATTGAACCAAAGTGTAACTCTACGGCGTCACCGTAGTTTCCGTCCTTGAGTTCAAATTTAACAGGAATGTTAGTCGATTTTTCTGCCCAAAATTTCCTTCGTATCGGATCTTTGTGCCCACCAGCACCAACTATCACTTTAGCAGTGTACGTTGTTCCATCCCGGAGTCTAATCGAATTCTCATCAACATCTTCAACAAATGCCTTGGTCAAATACTCCGCACCGCAATCTTTTGCCATTGTTACTAGTGCCTCATCATGAGCCACACGATTGAGTATCAATCCTTCAAAATTGTAAGAAAGTGATTTACCCGATGGAGTGATGATATTCATGGTGTCGCATGTCCTAGATATTGCGTGCTCAGGCGTTTGAAATAGGTCATCCATGTCAGGAACGTCAGGACATAACCGCCTCATCTCATCATTTGTCGGTACTAGTTCACCACATTGCAGTGGAGAGCCAATTGAGGCTCGTGCATCAACAACGAGTACGGAGATGTCTGCTTCGGCTGCATATCTTGCGACAGTACTACCAGCCGGTCCGCCACCGATTATAATCACATCATAATCGAATCGTCTTGTCATGATACAGCCTACCGGGGGATATTCTTAACCATGCGTATTCGCTAGATTTCACTATTATCAACGGTCAGTTTCAAAGGTGATAAACTACACGACTCACATGGTAAGGGCAATGGCTGAGGAATCGGGGTCAAGACTCGAACGTATGTCCGGCATGCTAAAACGACGAGGATTCATTTTACCAGCCTTCGAAATTCATGGTGGCTCCAAAGGACTTTATGATTTTGGACCAAATGGCGGCCGACTACGTAACAGAGTAAATCAAATCTGGTTAGACCACTGGATATCATTAGGAAATGTAGCCGAAATTTCCTGTCCGACCATTACACCTTACGAGGTTTTGGAGGCTAGCGGACACGTTGGCGAATTCTCTGATTTTATGACGGCATGCCTCGTTTGCGATGATGTAAGTAGGGCTGATACATTGTTAGAGAACGACCATACAAATCCCGATTCTTTGTCAAAAATAGAACTTGATAACCTGCTAAAGATGGTTCAACCCGAGTGCCCAAGTTGTGGTGCTAATCAATGGGGACCAGTGATCGCCCAAAACCTGATGTTCAATACAACAATTGGAGCAGGGAACTCAGGGCGCGCAGCATTTCTCCGTCCCGAGACAGCACAAGGTATGTTCACATCGTTCCCAAGTTTATATCGACATTTTAGAGAAAAGCTACCATTTGGGGCTATTCAAGTCGGCAAAGGCTACAGAAACGAAATATCTCCACGGCAAGGCATGATAAGACTTCGTGAGTTTAACATGGCTGAGTTAGAGTATTTCATAGACCCAGAGATGCCTTTAGAGCATGATTTCACTAGGTGGTCAGATTATGAATTCAATTTGATAAGTGAGGCCGAGGGCGAAATCAAGCAGTCAATTTCCGCAGCAGTTGATGCAGGAATTATTCGTCATGGTACAGTGGGATACTTCATAGCAATGACACATGATTTCTTGGCCAAGGTTGGTATTGATGAATCAAGAATAAGATTTCGTCAACATGAAACCACCGAAATGGCCCATTACGCAACGGATTGCTGGGACGCGGAAATACTTGGGTCATATGGGTGGGTAGAGTGTGTTGGAATAGCCCATCGCGGTTGTTATGATTTGGAAGCCCATGAGCAGTTTACCGGTAAATCACTTAGAGCGAGGCGTGATTTTACAGAACCAAAACAGGTGGTAGTTGACGGCTGGACTATCGATGGTGCAGTTGCGGGACCTATATTCAGGTCATTAGCAAATAAGGTAAAGACCGCAGTCGAAAAATTACCAAAAACGGTTGATTTCCCTCTCATATTGGATATTGATGGGACACCAATTACTGTCGAAAAGGAGCATGTGAAACGACTGCAAAAAACAGAAACGGTTACTGGTGAATGGTTTATACCACATGTTGTTGAACCGGCATTTGGGATTGATAGAATTATTTGGCATATTTTGGACCATGCCTACCAAGAAACTACTAAGCAAGACGAAATCTATACTTTGATGAGGTTGAGCTCAAACATTGTTCCAGTTGATTACGCAGTATTCCCACTGTTTGAAAAAGACGGCATGGGGCAAATTGCGCGTATGGTAAATGACCAACTAAACAGTAAGTCTGGCATAGTATCTACCTATGATTCTAGCGGCTCAATTGGGCGAAGATACGCTAGGGCTGATGAAATTGGCATACCTATCTGTGTGACAGTAGACCATCAATCAGTGGAGGATAATACGGTCACAATTAGGGACAGAGATACGGGTAAGCAAAAGCGAGTGAGCATAGCAGACCTTTGATATTCATGGTCAACAAATGAATCATGTATTAAAATTGAATAACCCTCGTCACAGCGTGTATTTATGGCTGCTGTGTCAGACTGGACCGAGAGGCATCGTCCAACCTCTGAGAGCCATCTGGAAGGAAATGAGACCCAGCGTCAAAAAATCCGCAAGTGGTTGGATGATTGGAAAAGCGGCATACCAAAAAACAAAGCAATTTTGTTAGTAGGCCCACCAGGAGTCGGTAAAACCACAATAGCGCGTGCGATTGCTCAAGACATGGGTTGGAATGTTATTGAATTGAATGCCTCAGACGCGAGAAATGCGGCCTCGATAAGAAAAGCCGCAACTAAGGGTGCGACACATCGGTCATTATTCTTTAATCCGGAAAAGAATAACAAAAAAACGTTAATTCTAATCGATGAGGTGGATCATCTTTCAGGTGGATTACGCGCGGTGAGTGAAGCGCGCATTAATGATGCGATAAAGGTCAATCTTGACTCCTCGGAAAATGGGCAATTAAAAGGCGATACTGGTGGGAAGGCTGAATTGCTTAAACTACTCGCTGAGACCAAGCAGCCGGTTATACTGGCTTGCAATGAGGTAATGGGTCTGTGGGGCAAGTCATCTAACTGGCGCTCGACAAGAGAACGATTTCAACGCCTTCTTGTTACGATAAACTTCGAAAGGGCAAGCAAGGATGCACTACGTAATATTGCAAGACGAGTGCTGAAAGCTGAAGGAGTTGATTATGACACCGCAGCAATTGAAGCGATAGTCAACAATAATCCTGGTGACCTTCGAGCACTTGTTAGGGATTTGCAGGTTATATGTTCGTCAGCGGAGAGTTCTATTGATGCAACCGTAGTAACCGAGTATGTAGAAACCGCTGAACGAGATGTATCAGTTGAGGTTTTTCCAGGCTTGGCCAAACTATACAAATCAAACACTGCTTTGGACGCAATAAAGTTAGGCATATCAATAGATAAATCACCTACCGAATTACTCAATTGGATTCACTGGAACAACCCTTCTATTTTCACAGACAAGCAAGCTATAAACAGGGGTAATTCCGCCCTCTGCCGAGCCTCCAAAATGCTCATGGCAATGTATGAAAATACTGCTCATCGTTCTTGGTATTGGAGCTCGCAGATATCTGGGTTGGCAGCATCGGTAGTCAATCAGCAAGAATTGCCTGGAAAACTATATCCTAGCTATCCTAACTTTCTACGACGTAGTTCAACTCAGGGTCGAACCACTATAATCAACCGCTTGAGCGAGATAACCGGAGCAAGTAGATCCTCAGTAAGGGAAGAATTGCTCCCTCTGTTAATTGCATTACATTCTGAAATCTCCGAAGTTGGCAGGATTGATGATTTCACGATATCTATTGACCTAGGTCTGACTGGAAGTGAGCATGCGGCCTTGTGCGGGCTTCCCAAAACTCGTAAATCCACCAAGGAATTGGTATCGAGGTTTAACTTAGTAGAATCTGAGAAAAGTAAACTCCCAAAAATACAAGTTGAACAAGATTCCAACGCCAACTCTGTTATGCAAGAAGAATCACAGTCAAACGAGGGTCAGAGAACATTATTCTGATTTAGGACTTTCTGCCTGGAATCATTCGCTTGAATAGTGCTAGCGCTCTTCTATCGCTATGTTCCTTGTTTTCATCTTGCCACGTTCTGGGATGAAGAAGAATAATCACGGTAAGTAATTCTAATCTGCCAAACCACATCAGGATTGAGGCGAATATCAGCACACCAGAGTTCAATGGAGACCAAGTACTACTAGGACCATATGCCCCCAATGCTGGGCCTGTATTGCCTAGCGATGATGCTGTAATGCCGATGATGCTCTGAAACGATTCATCGAGCATTAGAATTGCTAACAGTATGCTAGAAATACCAAATAGTCCAATCCAAACGAATAACATACCAACGATTTTGTCAATCTGTTGTGCTTCAACAACTTCCCCATTCATTCTAATTTGTTTAATTTTCCTAGGTTGGGCAATTCTCACAAGTTCTCGCATGGCAACCTTGAATGCCAATATGATTCTCATTAATTTTAATCCACCACTGGTAGACCCAGCACATGCGCCAACGATCATTAAAATCATTAAGACAAATTGGGTTAATACCGGCCAAGTCATGTAATCTTGAGTGGTGTAACCAGTAGACGTTCCTATTGATATTGCGTGGAACAGACTTTGTCTAAATGAGTCTCCAAGGGAAACATTTGTTGAGATTAGTGCTACCATGATAAACGAAACAGCAGTAAAAATGTATACCAAATAAGTCCTGAATTCTTCATCGGCATAGGCCTTGATGAACTCTCTGCCGATAAGGAACCAAATTAGAGTGAAGTTAATACCGCCAATGAACATAAACGCGATAACTATTATCTCTACTTTTATCGAATCATAGTATCCGATACTAGCGTCTCTAGTGGAAAATCCACCCGTAGCCATTGTAGTAAATCCGTGGTTGATTGCATCAAATACTGACATCTGACCAACGAAATGAAGTAGGAACATTTCTACTATTGTTAAGCAGATATAAATGATCCACAATGCAAAAGCCGTTTCTTTTAATTTTGGCCTTAGTCTTGAGAGCGATGGACCGGTAAGTTCCGCACGAGCAAGAGCCATACCTCCGCCCATGACACGCGATAGCAACATCATTCCTAGCATAATTATCCCCATGCCACCAAGCCATTGAGTAATCGAGCGCCACAAGAGAATGCCTCGTGGTTGGGCATTAATACAATCAATGGTAGTATCTGGGATACAATTTGGACTCATGTTGTGGGAAATTACCGTTGCCCCAGTAGTGGTGAAACCCGACATGGATTCGAACCACGAATTCACCGCACCTCGAGCAATATCAACCAGCGCAGCATCAACGGTAAAAGGACCGACAAAAACACCACCCAACCAATACGGAAACAGTCCAATGAATACAACAATGGGGTAAATTAGAGCAACAGCAGCGAACGCCTCACGATCTCGTAGGCGCTCAGGAGTATCACTTCTTGTGCCAAACTTTAGCATTAAAACACCGATGGTAGGAGACATGATTATCGGAATTAGAAACGCTCTCAAAGCCATTTCAAAATCGTCTAACCATATTGTGATTAAACTGCAAATTAGTAATGGTATGCTAATCGCTATCAAAGTCCAACCTAGGATAAGACCAAGCACGTCAAATCGCATAACTACACCTTGAACTTACGCTCCAACTCACTCACTTTATCCGGGCTTGTGAAAATAATCAAATTATCCTCAGGTAATAGTAGCTTTTCTGGAGCAGGTCTCAGGTTTTCCCACACACCCTCTACAGTGCGGCGTTGAATAAAGGCTATTCTCATCCACTCACTAAATCCTGCGTCAGCAATTCTCATGTTTGAAAATTTATGAGATGAATCTACTCGCATACTGATGCCGACAATATTCGGTACGTTTGATAAGACTGCATATGCCCCTGCAGCTTTGGTGTGAATGTGGGCCAGGATGTTATCCACCGCAACCCGCTTTCTATCAACTGCGAAGGTTATGCCCATCCTCTGCGTGACTTTTACTAAGTCAGCATCATACAGCAATAAACCAGTACGATTTACTCCCATATCACTGGCCAGCAGTGCTGCAGCAATGCTGTCATGGTCTGATTCGAGGGCAGCAATAGCAATGTGGTGTTCCGGAATTCCCACCTCGGTGAGAATATCTCGGTCTAAATGATCGCCGTGAATTACTTCCAAATTAGGATTTGAGCCAATGTCGGTAGCCGAAAATTCATTGGCTAATTGTAGGTCACGTTCGATTACTGTTACCTTCGCACCATTCATCAGCCAATTTTCGGCAATCATCTGTCCAATTCTGTTCGCTCCTATTATCGCTACTTTCGGCGATATCGGAAAGTCGGTTGCCTCATGCCCAAAGATATTCAAAATTCGGTTAAAGCTTGCTAAACCGTTGGTAGCCACGGCAATGGTATCATTGGGCATCAGCACAAAGTCACCGTCTGGCACCACGCTCTTTTCACCAGTCCGCTTGACACCAACAATGAGTGGTAAATCGCCGTCAATAGAGGAATTTGCCTCTCTGAGTGTATTGAAAACGATTCCCTCAGCATTTTTTGTCACATTAAACTCAATGATGTAGGAATCGTGTCCAAACGGTATAACCTCTTCAATAGAGGACGACCGTAAGCCAGTGTGTAATCGCTTAATCGCGCTGTCTAATGGATTTACGACATGATTTACTTTTGCCCAATTTGTTAAGTGCCCCAGCTTCTGCTCCTCGAGAAAATTCATATTTCTGACTCGCGAAATAGATAGCAGTGGTTTTGCTTTTGGTCCGGCATACTGGTAGTGTGCGTGTTCTGCTAGAGCGCATGCAAGTAGATTCCTTTCATCTGAGTTTGTTGCAGCAACGAATATTTCCGCTTCGCCGATACCGGCTTCATTCAATTTTTCGCGTGTAGTTAGATCGCCATGAATAACTAAAACGTCGAGATTTTGGGCATTTTTTACCGCTCTAGAATCTGAATCTACCAGGACAACATCCATTTCTTCCGCTCTGAGGGCTCTCGCCAATTCTGTTCCAACTCTGCCTGCTCCGCCAATAATTATTCGCAATTTATCACCTCAATACTTCCGGTAATTTCTTTATTTGATAGGTTCCACCAGTAGTTTCTGCTGATCCTAGTGTTTCGATGGTTCTAGTTCTGTCCACATCAATTACATATTTTGGATGGAAGTAGTTGTGAACCAAGTTGCCACTCGAATCTGCCTCTTCAATCCAATCGATGAATGCGGTTGGTGTATGTAGTAACCACTTGTTATTTACCACATCAACTGAACCTTCAATGAAGCAATCATCTATGA
>MDTG01390949.1_pt1 | contig 13670 bp, 11 predicted proteins | sample 811421 | NCBI WGS metagenome assembly MDTG01 (sample SAMN05326645, study PRJNA326480) | marine metagenome | isolation source: seawater | place: Pacific Ocean: South East | collected 2011 | reverse complement strand
TGCATTACAACTTTCAGAGTATGCAAAATTCCAAAAATGCGGCCACACAGACGCGGCTAGTATCGGAGGCCCCGTTTGTAAAGGAACTAGACCAATCCAACTTGCTAATGATGATGATGAATTTATTTCATCTTCTGGTCATTATGCAATTTCATTCCAAGTGGTTGAAGTTGATGGTAATGAAGAATTTCAAGTTTTAGCTAATCCAAATGGAACAGCTTACAGCTTGAATGGTAGTGCTGTTACAGGTTGCTATGCTCCACAACCTGCAATATCTGAAATTTACGAATTTACAGCAAAAGCTAGTACTGAGAGTGATGGTAAAGGCGAAAGAGAGTATCGAGGATGTCAAGAATAAATTATTTTTATATTTATATGATTTAGTAAAGATAATAAACTTACTAATAAATAAATGTTCTCCTGGAAAAAATATTTAGCTATTAATACAAGTAAAAAAAATAATGGCTTTGCGCTACCCCAAGTTTTAATTATTGGTATTGGGATTGCTGTAGGTGTAAGTGGCTTAATGTCTGCATCAATATTAGGTTTGACTGGTTCTAGGATAAATAGACAAGAACTTTTAGCAAAAGCATCATCTTACTCAGGTATCTCTAGATTAAGAGCTTTATTAAATGATAATAGTCAAGGAAGATTATTTAACTATTTTTGGATTGTAAATAATTGCTCTGATAGCTCTAGTGAATGTGAATCTACATCAATAGGTATGCCTTCAAATGAATATTGGGCTGATGACGCCTGGTGTAATGATGAAGAGAATTGCAATGGGAGACAAAAAGCACCTTTCTGCCCTCCAAATGGAAATTACACCTGGTCTGAAGAACAGTCAATATTGAGAAATTTATTTTTGGGTTCTAACCAAATTGGAATTTCATCAGATAATGTTGTGCAAGAATTTGAGCAATCTTTCAATATTATTTCCTCAAAATATATTGGTACTGAAAATGCTGGTATTAACTCCATTTTGATTGAAGGTATATCATTCCCAAAAGACAGCGATAGTGAATCTGCTTCTAATAAATTAAGGGTAAATATTCAAGTAAAAAGTGATACTACTAAATCTGGATTTGGATTTTTTGCAGTTGGAGAAAATAATTCAGATAAAAAGGATTCGCTTTTCCTAGGTAATTTAGATATTGTCCCGAATAACAATGCTAAAGGTTCAATCATATGGAGAATGAATATAGACAATAATGAGGATTGTCAAAACTTTAAAGAATTAGCTAAAGGTGAAAATTCTTCATTGCCAACAGATGGTAATGGAGGGATTTGGATTCAGCCACTGAGTCTACCTAAACAACCAAGACTCAAAAATGTAATAGATCTAGGAACTCTAATTTGCACTAAAAAAAATTACGAGAAGAATGATACAAAGTGCAAAATAGATGCAGATAATTCTCCTCAGAAAACTTTCCGTATATATTCTCTATATTCAAGAGGTCCAGGTTCAAAATTTGAAGTCTCAACTACGGATAGCTCAAAAATAATTCTTGAAATAATGGGTGATATCGATATAAGTAATGAGGGTATTTTTTGTCATAAAAATGGCTTTGAAGAATGTGGAACTGGAAAAGCAGAAAACCTTACAATACTTTTTAAACAAAAGAATAATTCCGAATTAAATAAATTAATGTGTAATAGAGATTCAAATGATGGAGGTGTAACTTTTAAAAATAATATTTCTTATACAAATATTAGTTATCCTATTGATAATGATCGTCTACCAGGTCATACTTTTTTAATTGACAGTACAGGAAATAGCTCCGATCAAAACTTTGGTGCTTTTATTTATGGTCCTAAAACAACTTTTCTATCCTCAAGGCCTAAAAGTAATTGGGTTCAAATTACGAATGAAGATATTGAGAGTAATGGAGGCCTAATAGTTACCAGTAGGGGCTCATATGGATATATAAAAAATACTTTAGGTAATACAGTAGAAGATCAAATTACAAATCTAATTTTAACTTCTGATTTAAAATTAATTTCATATAGTAGTAATCAAGATTATGACTTAAATAAAAATATAGAAATTATTGGTGTTGGAGAAAAAGTTGATAATTTACCTGCAGGATCTCAATTCAATTCATCTATTTCTAATGTATTTTTAATATTTGATAATTCTACTTCTAACTACCACTTGCGTAGCTTTCGAACAATAAATATCAATAGATTAAATAGTATGAATATGCAATATGCATATCCAGGATCGTTTGCAATATTGAATCCTGCGAATAATCAAAATGATATAAATCTAGGTAGTAATCTAGGAGAAAATAATTATGCTGATGCTTGGCTAAAAGCATTTAATATTAAAGTTAAATCTCTGAATATTAGTAACTCAAGGAACTTTAGTGGCGCAGTATGGGTAAAAAACTTATGTTTTGATAATACTGGAGAAAAAACTTGGGAATTTTCTCAAGATTTCATAGATAATCTCATATCATGGCATGGGAATGAGTTTAATTGGGGAATAAAATACTATAGAGGCACATCAATTATTTTATGGGATACTTTAAGAGATTTTTAATGCAAGAAAGAAGTAATTTAAGCTTAAAAATCAAAAAAAGATTTTGCGAGAAAAATGGTTTCGGAATAGTAGATGCAATTCTGAGTCTAAGCCTTCTTGTGGGTGTAATTACATATGGGATTTATTTCTCCTCTTTGAGACTTAGTACTGTCTACTCTTCTAATCTAATTAGATCTATAAATAAAGAAATTGAAAGAGATATAGAGAGACTTAAATTAGATTTATGGTCAATGTCTTATGAAAAAAATGATGGTACATATCAAGTTTCTAATAATGAATGTAATGATTTTTCAGAGAAAATAATTAATTTACCAAGTTGGAGAACTGGCTTCAATGCCGGTAATGACAGGATACAATCTTGGCGTCCTGGAAAAGAGAGAAGCAAAGTTTTTAGTGGTAATAACGTATTAATAACTAGAGAATTAATTATTTCCGCTCCAATTGAAAATCAATCATTAAATAACTCTATTGCTACTTTAAGTTATAGTGCATCATGGGGAGATAAAAATAAGCATTGGTTAAGTATTAGCTTAGCTCCAGAAGTACATTCCTGGTGTGAACAAATTATCTAAAATGATCGCAAAAGAATTTAAAGCAAAATTTATTTCTACAAGAAAAAATTTTGGTTTCTCTATAGTAGAGCTTATTATAGCTATTGGAATGATGAGTATATTTTCAGGTTTAATGTTGCCGAGTTTTCTTAATTGGATAAGAACTGAAAAAGTAAATTCTTATACAAGAGAGTTGAGAGAATATTTTAGAGTTGTTAGGCTAAATGCTCGAAGATGGGGAACTAGTTGCAGTATTATCACAAATTCAATAGCTTATAATAGTGTCCCAAATGATAAGAATTACTATGGATATACAGTTTCATGTAGCGATAATAATTTAACAATTAATTCCTTAGCTCCTGCAATAAATAATTCAATCTTTCAAGTTACCAATAAGGACTTTCGAATCACTCCTAATGGAAGAATAAGTTCAGATGGTTCAATTGTTATTGTAATTGGATCAAAATACTATAATTCTGGCGCCAGTATGCTTAACTGTCTTGTTATACAATCCCCAACAGGTCATATTACAAAGGGTAAGTTTTTACAAAATGAATGGTTGTCAAATCGAATGGCTGTAAGTCAAATTGATAGTAATAATTTTTTAAGCCCCGATCAATGTAAATCATCTTAAGAAAATGACCTCTAATTTGGATAAAAAAAATGGCTTTACAATTATTGAATTAATAGTTGCTGGTGCAATATCAATAACTGCTATAGGTATTGGTTTCTCAGTTTTACAAATTGCTTTAAAAGGTAATAAAATTGACGAGACACAAATGGGATTAAATGGGCGAATTAATGATACTCTTGATTTCATTTTAGATGAAGTAAGGGCAAGTAAAAGGATTATTGATAATGAATTAGAAGTAACTAAATATAATATGAATTGTACTTATCCAGAGGGAGGAGAGTTTTTATTTGGTATTAATCTTCCTAATCAAGCTCTTGGAAAAAGTGACTACAACCCTGAGGGAGATAGTTTTAACTTAGATCAAGTTGAATGTCCAATCGTTTACTCTTTAAGACCTAGTAAAAATGATGAAAAATCTCCATATACATTAATTAGATTTGGTCCACAATATAATGAATTAGGTTATTATGTTTCCCCTTCATATATACAATTTCAAGAGACAATACTTTTAGATGGTATTACATCATCAACTCAATATAAGAAGATTGATTGTCCAACAGGATGGGGAGATATTAAAACTATTAATGGCATCTCATTTTGTATTGATGAATATAAAAAGGCGATAGAAATACAGATTGAAGCAGGAGATTCAAAAAAAGGAATTAATAATAATGACCTAAGATCAATTGCCTCAATAGGTGGATTTAGCTCTATACAAGATCAAAGTCAAATAAATTTTTCAGATATTAATTTCGACAATTTTAATGATTCTCCTAGTTGTTTTGGAGGCAATTGTTGCTTGATTGGGGTTTGTTTAAAATCTAATAAAGTAACTTATCTTATTGATAATTCTTTTTACATGCATGAGGAATATGAGCATCAAAATGGAGAAATTATAAATGGAAATTGGCAATCAATAAATAATCCCGATGTATTATCACCCACAATTAATGGCAAACATTTATTTGAATATGTTATCGCAAGCTTAAAACAGCATGTCAATCAATTACCGTCTTCGAATAGCTTACAAGATGATAATAAAATGTATATACAAATTATTGCTAATAATAGTTTTTCAAATTACTTATTTGAAGAAGGACCTCAAGAACTTACTATCGAAAATAAAATAAGAACTTTGAATTACTTGAATAATTTAAATGCATTAGGAGAAACTCCGATTGATCCTTGGGATGATATTTGTAGAATTTTGGAAAACGAATATGTTGGTCAATTAATCATATTAAGTGCATGGAAACCAAATACAATTTACGCTTCTTTGCAAAAACCCTGTGTTGGTTTTTCTGATGGAGAATTCGCAGAAATAGTTAGCGAATACAATCAATTTGTTAGGAGTAAATCAGCAATTGGAGCATTACTAATAGACAGCATATCTTTATACAATAATTACTGTGAAAGTTCAAAAAATTATTTTGGTAATAATTGGCTTGGTTCAATAGCAAAAGGCGCAGAATCTGAATGTGTACATATAAAATAATAAAAATTTATTTAAAAATAATATATTTTCTATTTAACTTCTTCAAATAACTTATTAGTATCCTCGTTTTTAAATTCGAGATTATATTTATTATTATTAATTGACGTATCATCATCTAATACCTTTGGGGTTACTAAAATTATTAATTCCCTTTTATCATTGGTGGTTTGTTTTGATCTAAATAATGAGCCAAGTAAAGGTAAGTCCCCTAGTATGGGATATTTATAAGTCGTATCTACATCAGTTTCTTGTATAACGCCGGTGAGAACTAAAGTTTCTCCATCTTTTATACGAATTGCACCAGTTTCTAATATCCTATTATTGATTTTGGATACTGCTCCACAACCTACAACATTAAAACTTCCAGAAATTCCTGTCACGACAGGAGTCATTGTGAAAGTAACATAACCATTATCATCAATGCCTAAGATTTTTGCACCTAATCTAACACCAACATTCGCATAAGTATAACTACAAGCCCCTCCATCTCCTTGTGACGCATCTATTGGCACTTTATCACCAATTTCGACATAACCCTCACTACCAATTTTTCTTCCAAAGCCTTTATCATTTCCTGCTTCAGTTAATTTTGATTCACTCAATAATAAAGTTGGACTTGCTAAAACTTTTGTTGAACCATTTTCTATACTTGCTTCAAGCAAACCAAAAAAAGATTTATTTGGGAAAGTTGAACCAGGATTGACATTTCCCGAACTGCCTGCAGCAGGAAAAGTAGGTAGGTAAGTTCCAAAGGCAGATTTTATTGTGCCTTGAGTTCCAATGATAAAAGCATCATCAAAGGTAGTCCCATAATCTTTCAATGAAGAATTTTTATCAGATAAATTTACATCAAGTACTTTTACACTTAATGCTACTTGTTGTTGCCTAATATCTAATTTTTCTAGAAATCCTCTTGCCAAATCAATTAGATAGTTATCACCAACCATAGTGACAGTTTGCAACCTCTCATCAGTTGTGGCAATTAAACCTACTAAAGGTCCAATAGTTGCGCCATAAACCTGTACAGAAGTTTCCGATTTATCTGTTGTTGTAGCAGAAGTGGATCCTCCTTGAACTGCTTGAGACTGTGATGCTCCTGCAGTAACAGATGTAGTAACTGTAAATGTCTTGGTTACGCTAGCTCCAAGATTAGCCAAATAATCTGCAGCAGAACTAGCACTGATTTGATTTAATTGATAAACATCTGTATCTCTTGTTGTGAATACTGTATCTCTAACGTTAGGCCCTACATAGAGAATATTATTATGTAATTTTGCTTGCAATCCACTTGCTAATAAAAGAGAGTTAAATGCTTTTTGATATGTAACATCAGTTAAGGTCATTGTAATTAAACGCTCTTTATCTGCATCAGAATCTTTATTTGGATTATTTTTTACATAAACGAAACCATAATTGCCAATTTCAGCTAGGTACTCGAAAATTTCTTGAGCTTTTGCCTTTTTAAAAACAAGTGACACATTTGGGCCATTTATTTTCAACAAATTGGGATTAATAATTGAAGAAGATAATAATAAATCCTCATAATTTGAAAATTTATTATGGGGAAAATAATTTTTCTGAACAAAAGTATTTAAATTACTAGTCTGGGTAGAGATATATTTGTTATTTTTATGAATAAGAGATTCCGCAGGAATCATAGAGCTTCCAATGAAACTAGTAAATGCAAATAATGCTATTGATTTTTTCACTGGCTCAATCTGAAAAAAGGATATTTATAATTAAAATTATTTATAATGATAGCAATAAGAGATTTAAATAACATATTTTTGTTTATTCGAACAATTTCTAAATAATTCACATAATGAGATCAAGTTAATTCATAAACTCAAATCAGATCAATTTTCACGTAATTCATCTTGAAAAAGAGGGTATTTTTAAGATAATTCTTGTAGAGACTTTACCAATATTAGTTGTTTCACTTGATGGCTCTATCTCATAATCTTTATTTATAGGAATGCCTGACTCATTTAAAGGAATTACTAAAGAATTATTATCTTTGATATTATTATTTGAGAAATTTTTTGAAATCTCTACCTCAGATTCAACCTCTAAACAATATGGAATGATAGTCACATCATATAACTGTATCTCCTTTAGAAATTGAACAATATCAAGATAATCTGAACTGAAAATAACTTCATAAAATTTTGTTTGAAGATTACCTTTTCTATTATTGATTTTATTCGTCTTACTTCTTTGAGATTTAAATTTTTTTGATTGTTTCTGAGATGAAGAAATTTTACATAATTTAGAAGATTCAGCATTAAGAATTGGTGAAAAATAATTGATTTTTATATTTGATTTTTTAGCAGCTTCATTTAATAATTTACTAATAAAAATTAGTTGTTCATTTTTTAAAAAGGATGAATTTATCTGAGTCATCTTTAAATTAATTTCTTCGAATTCTTTATTTTTATTTTTAAGCTGATCAATTTTATTGGATAACTCATTAGTTTCTTTTTTATATTGGTTTAATTTTTTAAATGATGCATTTAATAACTCAATTGTTGGCAGTAAAACAAAAATTGATAATAGAGATGCGCTCAAGATTCCTAATGTTGGTTTTGCATACTTTGATTGGCGTATGTCATAAAATAATCTCTTATAGTTTAAATTTTTAAGATCTTCGACTTTAAGATCTTTTAAAGTATCAATCAATTCACTGAAATTAATCTTCTTTAATTCCTCTATATAATTGGATAATAGATTTTGATTTTTTTTTGATGCCAATTTCTTTAAGATCCTAATTTTTGTTTTAGATGATTAAATCTTTGCAATTTCTTGAGTAATCCTTTTGCTTTCGATTCTAAATATAAATCTTCTCGTTTTTTTATATCTAATTTCTTTACTTGTCCATAGATTTTTAATTCTAGATCAGCTAATTGTTTATCATTACTATTTTGGGCTAATTCTAATCTATTTAGCTGATTTATACCCAAGGATTTTTTAATTATTATCGGCGATTCTCTAATTAAAGTAATAAATTCATCTAAAGAATCAATACTATAAGCAGTAACATTAATATCAAATCCGTTGTCACTAAATGAATAACTATTAATTTGAACACCTTTTGGAACTGCTTTTTGTAGATAAAAAGTAAATAGATACGATGTGGTTGCCTGAGAAAAGAATTGCTCTAAATTCTGAATATTTTTTTTATACCTATTTTTTGCAGACTTTATATTCATTAATTTATTTGAAATATTTTGATATTTATTATGATTAGTTTCTAGTTTTTTAATACCTCTGCTTGGGTATATATTCAGTATTTGAAGAGATAAAACAAATAATAAAACAAATGTTGAAGGGAAAAATAATTCTTTATTTAAAATAAATTGACTTACAATATATTTAAATTTCTTATTTAATGTTGCATCAGAAATTAATATATTTGGAGGTGCAGGCCTCTCCCAGGGTGTTAACTTTGATTCTTTAAAGGCAAAATTATAATTTAAACGCATGATGATAATATTGAAGTCAATGAATAAATGCTTGAGTCAATTGAAGGCGAAACTAATTCATGAATATCCATATTTTTAGGATAATAAGAAAAATCAGATAGATTTAATTCAGAGATACTTTTAAAACCTTTTGGTAACTTTGTATCTTTAGTAATTAATTTATCTAATCCTGATCCCATTACGAAGATTTCTAAAGGAAGTTTTTCTTTGTTTTCATTCATTATCAACTTTGCAGAGTTTAAAACTCTTTTAAAATATTCCTTACTAGAATCTTTCATGTTTTTAGAAATATAAAGACTTGAACCAAATGGTAATTTATGAGAAGTTAATTTTGATAGCTTGCTACCTATTAACAGTGTAGTAACAGAGCTTTCAATATCAATTAATACTGTTATTTCTTCAACTATCTTTTCAGTGATGCTATCAAAGATATGAGGGGCAGCAGGGACTAATCCTATAATTGGCAAATTAATCATCTCTAGTGTATTTGTCCATCCAGATATAAAATCTCTTTTTGAATAAATTGTTCTTATAAAGCTACTTGAAATTTTACTATCTGACATCCTAAGAAAATCAATAAGAGTATTAGCGGATAAATAAGGACTTTTTGATTGCACTTTACTATCTGATTGTGAAATTTGTTTAAGATCAGATGCCTTAAAAGTATGAATATTGAAAAAAGAACTTGATATGACAACTAATAATGGACAGGTATTCAACTCTAAAAGATTTATAGAATCAAGTGCAATATTAGCTAATTCTTTACTATCTTCTACTAATGTATCCCCAATTACATTTCCTGGAATTGGTATTTCTGTTACCCCAGTAATTTTAATTTTATTATTTAAATTTATTATTAAACTTAAAAAAATTAAATTGTGATCACTATAAAAAATAATACCAATCTTTTGATCATATTTTCTAATCTTTTTGCTATCCTTTTGAGTAGTTTGAATAGATTTAATATTAAATAATTTAAAATCTTTTATTTTCGATAATAAACTTATCTTTACCGTATGATTTCTAATGCGATTAAGCGTTTTAATTAGCTCCTTTTTTTTATTATTTAATTTAGGATTTTTATAGATCAATAAATTATGAAAAATATTTTGCAATTTTTTAGAGTCAGATAATTTTTTAATAAATGATATATTCTTTTTCTTTTTATCATTTGATTTTAATTTTTTCTGATTAAGTTCTTCTCTTTTAAATTGACTAAATTTTTCTATTACACTTTGATATTTTTCAGATTTTGAAATTTTATTAATAAATGAAAGTGATTTTTTATATTTAGACAAGCTTTCTTTTGATTTTCTCATCAGAGAAAAATTAATCTTATTAGAGATTTTTTCTAACCTTGAAACTAAATGTTTTTTAAAAAATAACTTATCTAATTTCATGATGATTTGTTGAGTTTATTAAGGGTTAATCTATAATTTTTAAATCCATTAGAAATATCTACTGTTATATCTTCAAAGGAAATTGCTTTAATTTTAAAGCCATTTTCTAAAATATCCCCTAATTGATAGAATTTTTGTTCATTATTAATTTCTATAATTGCAACTAATTTATCTTCAGATTCTGCTATACCCTTAAATTTAATAGCTTGGTTAAAGCTGTTAATATTTGTTATTTCAGATTTTGAAGGATCTTGAAATGGATTTCTTTTCGTATTAACTTTTTTTGATGCAAAATCAAAATCACCAATTGGCATAGGAATCAAATTATTATCTTTAACGCCTTTTAAAATATCTTTAGATCTAGCTGCATTATTTATTATCTCTTCAGATTTGCAATAAGTTCCATTAATTAAATTTAATCCAATAAAAATAATAGTTGAAGTTTTAATAATCTTTTTAATAAAGTTTTTTTTCATGAAACCTTAATAAATAATGTTGAAAAAATAATTTTACTTTACAAGTTTAATTAAAATTATAGCTTTATTTTTAAAAAAGTATAAATACTGATTATTATGTCATTATTCACTAATTATATTTTCTCTTATTTAAAAAGATGTCAGCTTATAGTCAAATTAATGAAGAAGAAGATATCTTAATTAATCAGAAGGTTAGCGCATTCTTAACACCTGAGTTGTGTGAAGATGCTGGAATCATCGTAATTGCTATAGGAGAGGGGATATTAGATCTTGGAGCTATGAATTTAGACTATATAAAAGTTAAAAATGTAATTAAAGATATAGAAAGCAAATTTAATCTCGAAGTTAATTTAAAGCAAATAACTTTTACGGAATGGGAAAATTGGTTTGAAAATACCCATTCTACTTCCGTTGCATCAATTCAAAAGAAATCTATTCCTGCTGAATTTGAAGAGAATAATCAAGTTATAGAATCTGAGGATCAACCTAAAAACGAATTCACAGAAAGTTTCGATGATATTAATTATTCAAATAATTATGAATTTAATGAAGAAGACGAATTAGAGGTTGAAAAAAATGATTCATTAATTGATGATGCAAATGATGAAGCATTAATAAGATTAGCTCAAGCAAATATTGGAGACGAATCTGAAATGGATGATGATATTTTGTTTGGTGAAGAATTAACAGATTCAAATGATCCCGTAATCGCAGGTGTCGCCTCGATATTAAGTAAATGTTTCACTTTAAAAGGTTCAGATATTCATGCAGAGCCATTAGAAGATAGATTACGAATTAGATACAGAATAGATGGAGTTCTAAAAGAGGCTTTTGCTTTTCCTAAATCTCATGTGAATCCTATCATTAGCAGGATTAAAATTATGAGCAAATTAGATATATCGGAAAAAAGGTTACCACAAGATGGGAGAATAAGATGTCTTTTGAGAGGTAGGAAATCTGATTTCCGAGTTAGCACTTTACCTGGCCGATGGGGAGAAAAAGTGGTACTAAGAGCACTAGAAAGTGATAATTCAGTTTTGAATCTAACGAAGCTAATTACAGAGAAACAAGAGCTAGATTTGATTAATAATATGTCAAAATCTCCGTATGGAATTGTAATAGTGGTTGGTCCTACTGGAAGTGGTAAATCAACTACACTTTATTCTATGTTAAGTGCTCTTAATAAACCTGGAGTGAATATAAGTACAGTTGAAGATCCTGTTGAATATACATTGGATGGAATTCATCAAGTACAAGTTATAAGAGAAAAAGGTCTTGATTTCTCAAGAGCATTAAGATCTCTTATGAGACAAGACCCAGATATTATTCTTGTAGGAGAGACTAGAGATAAAGAAACGGCACAAGTTGCGATGGAAGCAGCATTAACAGGTCATATGGTTTTCACCACGTTACATGCAAATGATACTGCTACTGCTGTAACAAGACTGGCGGAGATGGAAATACCCCCTTATCTGATAGGAGCATCAATTATTGGAGTTGTTGCACAAAGACTTGTCAGAAAAGTATGTAAGTCATGTAGCGATTTAAAAAAGATAAACGGAAAAGATTATTCTTTAGCCCTTAGTTTTGGCGTTCAAAAGGCAAGATTTATAAATAAGAACAATAAGTCTTGTTCAGTGTGTAATGGTACCGGATATAAGGGAAGAGTTGGAATTTATGAAGTAATGAAAGTAAATGAAGGGATTAGAGAATTAATTATGAATCAATCAAATGCTGATGAGATAAGAGAGCGAGCTTTTGATAAGGTTGGAAGAAGTTTGTTATCCTATGGAATGAATTTAGTCAAGAATGAGCTTACTACCATTGAAGAGGTAGAAAGAGCTTGTCTCCTTAGTGATACGGAGGTTGAAGAATTATGAGACTTACTCATCTTATGTCCGAATTAGTCAAACGAGATGGTTCGGATTTGCATTTAACTGGGGATAGTTATCCATTTTTTAGAGTCCAAGGAGAAATTCTTCCTGCTTCCAGTGAAATATATTCATGTAAAGAATTGCGAGCAGACTTAGAGCAAGTTCTTGGTCCCAAGAAACTTGCTATTTTTGATGAGAATAAGGAGCTTGATTGTAGTTATGGATTAGAAGGGATTGCTCGGTTTAGAATGAATCTTTTTTTAGACCGTGGCAAAATATCCTGCGTTATGAGAGCTTTAAGTACTTTAATACCGAGCTTCTCAAAGATAGGGATTCCTGATAGTGTGCAACAACTTTTAAGAAGGCCTAGAGGATTAATGCTTGTAACAGGTCCTACTGGTTCAGGTAAGACAACCACTCTAGCGAGTAGTATTGATTGGATAAATACTAATTTTGCTCATCATATATTAACTATTGAAGATCCTATAGAATTTATTTATAGTAATAAAAACTGCCTTGTAAGACAAAGAGAGGTTGGTGAAGATACACATTCATTTGCAGATGCATTAAGATCTGCATTAAGAGAAGATCCTGATATAATCTTAGTCGGAGAGATGAGAGATTTAGAAACAATAAGTCTTGCTATAACTGCTGCAGAAACAGGTCATTTAGTTCTTGGTACCCTACATACCGCCTCTGCTTCACAAACTATAGACAGGATCATAGATGTTTTCCCTACCTCGCAACAAATGCAAGTAAGAGTACAGTTATCTTCTTCGTTGATAGGCGTAATTTCTCAAACATTATGTAAAACAATCGATAACAAAAGAGCTTTGGCTGCTGAAATATTAGTAAATAATCCCGCGATAGCTAACCTTATAAGAGAATCAAAATCAGCACAAGTTTATTCTAATTTACAAACAGGGGGTAAATTCGGTATGCAGACTTTAGAACAAAACTTATTTGATCTTGTTTCGAAAAATGCAATAACTACTGATGAAGCCATGTATAAATGTAATAGGCCCTCAATACTAAAAAATTTACTTGATGCAAAAAATTCTGAATCTTCATAATGAAATTATCATGCTTTACTTTTAAATCTTCTAAACAAGAATAATGGATTATAAATATATTGAGAATTCAAAGCTTAGAAGATTAATGCAGAAAGCTAGGCATAAAAGAAAGGTTCTTAATAATCCAAATAGATTACCTC
>MDTG01301971.1_pt1 | contig 13670 bp, 10 predicted proteins | sample 811421 | NCBI WGS metagenome assembly MDTG01 (sample SAMN05326645, study PRJNA326480) | marine metagenome | isolation source: seawater | place: Pacific Ocean: South East | collected 2011 | reverse complement strand
GCATATCCATTTAATCTTAATTTTTTTAGATTAATATTTTTTGTTTGCAAATTATCACACAAAATAGCTATTTTATTAAATTTTTTAGCCTGTACTTTTTTGTGTTTAATTACGTCAAGAAATAGATTATCAAAAATATTCATATCATATTGTGTAGCTTTATTTTTTTTTAGAAAATTTAAAATTTTTATCATCCTTTCTTTTTTAAATTTTTCTTCCTCTAAGAATCTTTGAACAAAAGTTGGATGAATATTATTTTTAGCAGAATAAATATAATATCTATTTTTACCCCATTTGTATTCTTCGTAAAGATTTTTCATGAATTTTTTAGAGAAAAAATTGACCTTTTTTAATTCTATATTTTTTTTTTTATATTTTAAAAAATCTTCTAATTTAAGATTTCCAGCACCTCTACCCATTCCCATTATTGAAGTATCGATTACACCAAAACCCATTTTAATCGAGGCAATTGTATTATTTAGTGCATCACCAGTATTATCATGTGAATGAAACCCAAGTCGGTTTAAATTTATGCCCCCTTTTTTAATATATTTAGATATATTTAAAATTTTATTTGGTTTACAATTCCCGAAACTATCAGCAAGATATAAATAGTCTGCCCCAAACTTTAATGCGATTTTAAAAAATGATAAAATTTCTCGATTTGTTAAAATTGTAAATTTCATTAAATTTACACAAACAGTATAATTATTATTTTTTAAAAATTTAACTACTTTTTCAAGTTTTTCTTTATCTATAAAATTGCAAGCAATTCTTACAATTTTTACAACGCTTTTTTTTGAATTAGTAAAATTTTTTTTTAAACTATTAAGTCCTTCTTCCCCAGTATAATCTGATAAATCGATCATCACTGATATCTTTTTATTTCTATCAAATTTTAGCTTGGATAAATCTTTTTCACTTGATGTTAAAAATTTTCCAATTTTGCTTAAGCCACTTGGACCTGAACCAATATTATTAATTGGTTTTCTAAATCCGATTTCTATGATATTTACAGAGGTTTTTGACAGGACTTTCAAATAATTTTTTGCAAAATTTGTTGAAAAATCCCAATTATTATAATAACCACCATCTCTAAGCGTACAATCCAAAATTTTGACATTATCCATATGTAAACATTAGATTATTTTATAATTACAATCAACAATGATAAGTCATAAAAAGTTATTAATCAGATTCAAAAAAATTGAAAAAAAATATTTTACTGATCCTCGTTATAATATTTCAAAAAATTATTTACATTATTTACTATTAAATCAAAATTTTAGCTTTACAAAATTTTCTATATCTGGATACATAACAAATTTAATCTTATTATTATTATCATATACTTCAATTTTAACTTCAAAAATTAAAAATATATCACATGCAAATTACTTTATCGTTCATAGAGGTCAAAAGGGTAAATATGACTTTAGAAGTAGTTATATCCTGGATAATTACCAATTTAAAAAGTCTTTAAATATCGTAAGGTGTGTTTCTTTTATTGATAGCATAAAAGTCTATTTTAAATATCCTAACGTGATTTTTTATCTATCTTTTGATTATTTTAATAATTTTTTTTCTTACAATAAACATTCATTGATTGAGGATTATAAAGTTCTTCATAAGAAAGAAATTAGAAATTATCAAGATATAAAAAAAATTTTTAAGTTTTTAAAAATCAAAAAGTTTTTAAGTATCGATGACCAAAGAATTATACAAGTTTTTTTAAAAGCTTCTAAAGAATTGAAAATTGAGACTTTTGGTTATATGCATTATAAGTTTTCAAAATATGTAATAGGTATTAAGTATTTATCTTTTGATAATTTTATTGTGTGGTCGGATTATTTTAAAAAAAAACTTATTGACGTAAACAAAGATTATAAAAAAAAAAAAATTTTTGTAAGCGGTTATCTCTCAAAAAGTGTTTCAAAAAAAATCAATAAGGATAAGATAAATATACTATATATATTCGACTTAAATTTAAATTTCAAAAAAATCTCAAAAATACTAAATGAGTTAAATATGAAAAAAACGATTCATATTTTTGTTAAACTTAAACCTCAAGCTATTGAGACCAAATGGGATATTTTTTTAAAGAAGAAAAATATTAAATATTTTAAATTTGAGACTTTAGACCAAATTAATAAAAAAATTAAATTTGATTATTTCATTGCAACAATATCTACTGCAATATTAGAGTCCACTTTATATGATGCCATTCCTCTAAAACTAAACACGAGCAATGATTTTGCAGATGATCTTATTCAAGATAAAGTTGTATTTAAGGTGAACAATTTATCAGACATTATTAAAATTACTCGTGATCAGGCTTCAAAAAAATATTTTAATAGAATATTTCGAAAAGTATGGGGTTTTAAAAAGTATAATTCAAATAATATTAAAAAAATTCTTTCAAAATATTTTTATACTATTAAAAGTTAAACGAATGATTATTAAACCGTCTGTTATAGGCTTAGGATATGTTGGCTTACCTTTATTTCTAAAATTACAAAAAAAATTTAAGTGTATTGGTTACGACAACAGTATTTCAAGAATAAGTAATTTAAAAAAATGTATTGATACAAATAAAGAATTTTTAAAGAAAGAATTAATCTTAAAAAATAAATCTTTTTTTACTTCAAAATTACAGAGTCTTAAAACAAGCAATTTTTATATTGTAGCTGTTCCTACTCCAGTATTCAAAAATAATATTCCAAATCTTAAATACTTGAAAAAAAGTTGTCTTAATATAAGTAAGTTTCTAAAAAAAAATGATATAGTCTTTTTTGAATCAACTTTTTACCCAGGAATTACAGAAAACTTTTGCGCTAAAATTTTAGAAAAAAGATCGAAACTAAAGGTAAATAGAGATTTTTATGTAGGATATTCTCCCGAAAGAATTAATCCTGGTGATAAGAAACACTCCGTGGATAAAATAAACAAGATTGTGTCTATATCTGGTAAAAAAAATTTAAGAATTGCAAAAAAAATTTATGGAAGTGTTACCAAAAAAATAACTCTTACAGAAAATATCAAAGAAGTTGAGAGCGCTAAAGTAATAGAAAATATACAAAGAGACCTTAATATTGGCTTGATGAACGAAATTTACAAGGTTTGTTATAAATCGAAAATCAATTTTTACAATGTTATGAAATTAGCTTCCACAAAATGGAATTTTCTTAAATTTGATCCAGGACTTGTTGGGGGACATTGTTTGCCAGTAGATCCTTACTATTATTCAAATTTTGCAAAAAAATTTGGGATTAAGACAAATTTAATTTTATCAGGAAGAAAAATTAATAATTCAATGTATTTATTTATGTATGATAAAATTCTTAAAAAGATTAAAGACTATAAATTAGATCTGAAAAAGTCAAAAATTTTAATTTTGGGATTGACTTATAAAAAAAATGTTTCTGACATTAGAAATTCGTTTGCTTTGAAATTGTTTTTTTTATTGAAGAAGAAAATTAAAAATTTAGATGTCAGCGATCCTTTAATTATAAATAAAAAAATCCGAAATTTAAAGATTTTCAAAAATTTTGATATCGATAAATATGACTTGATAATTAATCTTGTAAATCATGATATATTTAAGAATAAAATTTTAAAAATTAAAAAAAAAAAGAAAAAATATTTGGATTTATTTTAATATTTTGTCAAAAAAAATTATATATATAACTGATTTATCCCTACCTTCCAACAAGGCTCAAGCTGTACATATTTTTAAATTAATTGATAATTCTTTGAAGTTTTTAGATAAGGCAATCTTAATTTGTCCAAATATAAAAAAAAAAGTTAACGCTAATTTTTTTAGAAAATATTTCAATTTACATAGTAAGAAAAATATTGAAATACAACACTTATTTAAGAATTTATATATAAATTCTTTTTTAAAAAGATTAATTTTTGGTTTTAAAGTAGGGAAAATTTTATATAAAGAAAAAAGTTTAATTATAACTAGAAGTTTAATTTCTAGCTTTTTTTTATCTTTACGTCGGGTTGAGCATTTTTTGGAAGTTCATCAAGAAATGAAAGGATTAACAAAATTTTTGTTGATAAATTTAAATTTTATTAATTCTAAATATATTATAAAAGTAATCTTTATATCTAAAAATTTATCAAAAGTTTATAACCTCAAAAATGACAAGTTCATTATATTACATGATGCATGTGATTTAAAAGATTTCAAATCAAAAATTAAACTAAAAAAAAAAGTTAAAAAAATTTTCTATTTGGGAAGTTTTTATAAAGGTAGGGGGATAGATGTAATTCAAAAACTATCAAAATTAACACCTAATATAGATTATTATCTATATGGTCAAAGAGATGAAGATGTTAGATCTACTAAAAATTTTAGAGTATTTCCGCATGTTAGTTACAGTGAATCAACTAAACTTATCAAATCGGCTGATTTGCTTTTGATGCCTTATCAATCAAAAGTTTCTATTAATTCAAGTAATTTTGATGATGAAATTTCAAAATTTATATCTCCTTTGAAAATGTTTGAATATTTAGCCACAGGTATACCAATTATAAGTTCAGACTTAGAGGTATTAAGAGAAATTTTGATAAATCAAAAAAATTCTGTGCTTATAAAAAATTACTCAAATCCATTTTCTTGGAAAAATGCAATTTTTAATTTATCCAATAATTATAGTTTAAGAAAATATATTTCAAAAAATTCCAAAGCCACAGCTATAAATAATAGCTGGGAAAAAAGATTTATTAAAATTTACAATTTATATCTTAATAATAACGATAATGATTAGTATAGGAATAATTAATAGGGGGCCACTTCTTAATTGGGGAAAAAATTTTGGATACTGGTATTTAATTAAATATTTTTATAATGAATTAAGATCGGCTGGTTATGAAATAAATTTTTATGAGTCAATGAGTAGTAAATTTTATAAATCGGACTTTATAATTATAGATAGTAGATCGATCACTGAGAAATATACCCATAAGATTAGAAAAAAATTGAAATTAAGTGTTAATTACAATTTTTTGGAAACAATCCTTAAAATTCAAAAAAAAAACCCTAATATAGTTTGGCTTGATTTAACTGACAGTTCAGGGACTACTCAATTCGAGGTTTTACCATATGTTAGAAAATATGTTAAAAAACAATTCTACAAAGATAAAAGTTTTTATAAAAAAAATTTTTTTAGAGATAGATATTATGCAGATTTTTATCAAAAAAAGTTTTCTTTAGAAAAAAACATTAATTTTAAAACTCATCTTTTAACTGATAAATATCTATCAAAATTAGTTCTTGGTTGGAACATTGGCGTTGGTAATTATTTTGATGTTTTAAATAGAGATAAATATGAAAAATATTTATGCATATTAAAATCACTAAAATCTAATGACTCAAAAGATCTATATAAATATTGTCTTGGTTTTCATAAACCAGAGAAAAAATTAAATGATGTTTATTATAGTTTTAATTTAAGGAATAATGATGAAAAAAAATCTATTCATTTTCAAAGAAATAAAGTTACAGAAATGATGATAAAATACTTTAAGTCTAAAAATTTAAGGTTAGGCCATAAAGAGTATTTAAAAAGACTTAAACAATCAAAAATTTCAATTGGTGCGTTTGGTTGGGGTGAAGTTTGTTATAGAGAATTTGAAGCAATAAAAATGGGTGCAGCTGTTATTTTTCCTAGTGTGGATTATATAGAAACTTGGCCAAATATTTATCGAGATAATTATTCTTATGTCAGTTACAAATTGGATTTTTCAAATCTTATTGATAAAATAAACTTAGTTAGTAGCAATAAAGATTTAAGAGAAAATCTTGTGGAAAATTCTCAGAGAATTTGCAAGAATGTTTATTCTAATGAAGGATTAGAGTATTTAATTAACTTTTTCAAAAAAATAACTAATTAACTTTTTTTGACTAATAATCTACTTCCATAATCTATTCTATGAAACCAAAAGAAATTTTTTTCTAATTGGAAGTATTCATCGACAGCTCTCTTTGACCCTTTCCAATGGCCATAGTCGTCAATTATAAGTACTCCACCAGGTACTAGCTTAGGATATAAAATTTCTAACTCTTTTTTTGTTGACTCAAAAAAGTCGGTATCTAATCTTAATAAAGATATTTTATCAGGTAGATTTTCAGAAATTTTAAGAGTTTCTTCAACTTTACCCTTTATAAAATAAAATGAATCAAGATAGTTTTTATCAAAAGAACTTATATTATTCCTTACTTCATCAAGTGCGGAATAGCACCATTTTAAATTTTTCGCTTTATATTCATCGTATATCTTTTTTGCATCTATATTTTTTAAATCAAAATCTTTTGACCCAGGAATTGGCATTCCCTCAAAAGTATCAAAAGCAAAAATTTTTTTTTTCAAATTCAACTTATCTAAAATAATCTTAAATAAAATCAGGTTACCTCCTTTCCACACCCCCGACTCAACAAGATCTCCTTCAATATTATTTTGGGAAATATGTTTTATAGATTGTATGATAGCCCAATGATTTGCTGGAGTGCTCATTGAATAATTGGATATTTGTTTAATGATTTTTAGTTCGTCCTCACTGATTTCTGCAATTGAGTGCTCATTTCTTTTATACCAAGAATTTTTATGTTCAATTTTAAAATTAAATTTGTTAATTATTTTTTTAATTATTTCAGAATATTTATTCATAATTATTTATTAAATTTATTTCTATTTAATTCAACAAAATTAGATCAAATACTCTCAAAAATATTTGAAAATTTTTTTACATTAGAATTTAGAAGAAATTTTTTTAAATTTTGTCTATTCTTTTTTGATTTGTTAAAATAAAATTTAAAATTTTTTACGATTTTATTTATTTTTTGTGATAAATCGTGCTCATTATTAGTTTCGAAAAGCAATCCAGAACCTTTATTGGATAGGATTTCTGAATTACCACCTGGACAATTAGAGGCCATTACTACAAGATTGTTGTTTAATGCTTCAATTATAGTATTGCTACATCCTTCAAAAAAAGATGGGGATATTAATATGTCAAATTTTTTCATTTCTTTTTGAGGAAATTTTGTAACTTTTCTTATTTTCACTTTTTTTTTAATATTTAAATTATTTATCAGAGAGATCAGATTATTTTTAAGTTCACCTTCACCGTAGATTGTAAGAGAAATATTTTTCTTTTTAATCAAAGCAAATGATTTAATTGCACATTCCAAATTTTTTTCCTTTGATAATCTACTAAAACAAACAGCTTTAAATACATTTTTTTCAGGTATTTTGTTTATAGATTTATTCAACTTATTTAGAGATGGCGGATATATCACTTTTATTTTCTTTAATAAAGAATTATTAAAACCTTTCTTAATACCCATCGAATTAACAATAATAATATCACATAGAGGATAAACTAAATTAACTAAAAATTTAAGTATCTTCTTCTTCAAATAATCAATAATTGAAAAATGTATATCTAATTCTTCTAAAGGAGTTCTCTCAACTAAAACAATCTTTAGATTATTAATTCTTTTAGCAATTAAAGTTAAAATTACATTATTATAATGAATATTTGAGATTAAAATATTTTTATATTTTTTTTTAAAAATTTTTTTTAGCAAATTATTTATTAAGAAAATAGAAAAAATTAGTTTCTTACTATTTAATTCATAAACTGTAATATTATTTTTTCTGAAAATTTTACTGTATCCACATTTGCCTATACAAACGATTGAAATTTTATTTTTTTTTTTCGATAAATTTAAACAAAGTTTAGAGATTGAATTTCCTGCTCCTCCAAATGAAAAATCAGACATAAAAAATATAAGATTCTTTTTCATAAGTTTATAATTTCTTTATAGTATTTTTCTAGATTTGTTTTTTCTTCGAATCTATACAGATTTTTGTAGCCAATTTTAATTTTATTTTTAATTTCTACAGAATTTTTTTTTTTAATAAATCTGATTATATTTTTTTTTAAATCTTTGTAATTATTATTATTAAATAAATAACCAGCATCACCATTCATCAGAATTTCTTTAGGTCCAGTTGGACAATTTGATGAAATTATAAATTTTTTCATTATTTGCGCTTCAATTAATACATTCGGTAAACCCTCAAATTTAGAAGTCAAAATGAATGCATCACATTTTTTCAAATAATTTATAGAGTTTGAAATATTTTTTATTATTTGAATATTATTTTGTAAATTATTTTTAAGTATGTATTGTTTTAAATTATTTTCTTCGTAACCGTTTCCTATAATTTTAAGTTTATAATTTATGTTCTTAATTTCTTTAAAAGCCTTTAACATGATTATATGGTTTTTCTGATCAGTAAGTCTGGCAACATTTAGAAAAAAAATGATATTTTTTTTTGTAACATCTTTAAATTTTAATTTATCCTTTTTATTATAAGCGGGATTATAAATTACAATGGGATTTACTTTAAAGGTTTTAACAAATATTTTTTTAAATTCCTTACTATTAACAATTACTTTATCAGCCATTTTATATATAGTTTGAAATATTTTTTTTTTAAATCTATTTGATATATAATAATTAGGAGCAGCATTAGATCGTGCGATAATTTTATTCTGTGTAAATTTAGCTAATAAAATAAAGAATAAATTAGACTGGAAAGATACAAACAACAAATTTTTCCTAAATCCAAATTTCCAAAAATAGTTCAGATAGCAAAACAAAATTTTCATAAAATTCGGTAAGGGAAAATTTCCAAAAAAAAAGCTATCAATTATCCTAACATTCTTATGAAATTTTTTTTGAATATTATTTTTTCGAAAAGTAACCAAATATACAATTTGGTTTTTAATTGCAAAAAAATTTACTATTTTATATAAGTTTTTTTCAACTCCACCTGTTCCAATAGCTGGACAAAAAAAAATAATTTTTTTTTTCATATCAAATAATAGACATATTTTTAATGTTATTTCTTCAGTATATTATAAATACTTATCTTAATTTTGTATAAATAACTTATGTATCTATCAATAATTCTTCCTTATTTTAAAAAGAAAAAATATATTAAACAAACTTTGAATTCGATTATAAATCAAAGTTTTAAAAACCATGAATTAATAATTATATATGATCAAATAGATAGGTCTGATATTTCATATATTAAAAAAATTATTAAAAACAAAATTAAATACAAGATAATTATAAATAAAAAAAATTTAGGTGTAGGCAAATCAAGAAATATTGGTATCAAAAATTCAAAATCAAAATATATAGCTTTTTGTGACGCTGATGATGTGTGGCATAAAAAAAAATCTGAAGTTCAACTAAATCTAATGAGAGAAAAAAAAATTTCTTTTTCTCATACAGATTATAATTTGATAAATAACCGAAATAAAATTATAGGTGAGATGGTTGTAAAAAAAACTTTAAGTTATAATGATTTACTAAGGTCATGTGACATAGCATTATCATCTGTAATCCTTAAGCGTTCATTACTGATAGAGTCCTTAAAATTTGGAGACACAAAAACAAAAGAAGATTTTTTTCTTTGGTTAAAAATTTCAAAAAGAGAGGTGATTCATGGAATTAATAAAAAGCTTATAAATTGGAGAAAAACAGAAAACTCTCTTTCAAGCGATATTATACAAAAATTAATTGATGCCTTCATAGTTTTTGACAAAGTTAAAAAACAAAATTTTTTTATTACATTCTATTATGTGATAAGGCTTTCAATTTATTATATTTTTAAAAAGATCAAGCAAAAAAAATATTTATGATATTGGCTAAGTTTTTCATTGGCATAATAGTACATTATTTAATAAATATAATTTTATTAAAAAAAAAATTACTTTTGGATGATCCTAAACATTCTTCTCATAAAAATTTTGTCAATGTAAATAATAATATCGTACTATCTGGTGGAGCAGTTTTCTTATTATTGTTTATTTTTTTTTGTGATGTGAGTATTAGTTTAGTATTATTTATTTTTTTGATATTTTTTATTGGAATAATTTCAGATTTGAAAATTTTAAATTTACCATCATTAAGATTTTTATTACAATTTTTGATAATTTCTTTTTTTGTTTATATCTTAGATTTAGGTGTAAGTTTTACTGATTTGAAATATTTGGATATATTCTTAAAAAATAAATATGTAAGTCTTTTATTTTCAGTACTTTGCATTTTAGTTTTAATAAATGGATCAAACTTTTTTGATGGATTAAACACACTTACGATTGGTTATTATTTTTTAGTTTTTTCAAGTATTACTATCTTAATTAAAATTTTTGATATTAGTTATGATGTAGATTTTTTAATCAGTATAATTTTGATACTTTTTATAATTTTATTATTTAACTTTTTTAACATTAGTTTTTTAGGTGACTCTGGCGCCTATGCTATTTCGTGTTTGGCTGGATATGTATGTATTGATTTTTATAATGATATAAAAGATCTATCCGTTTTATTTATAGTTGTGATTTTGTGGTACCCAGCATTTGAAACTTTATTTTCAATTATAAGAAAACTACAATTAAGAAATAACCCAACTAAGGCAGATAATCATCATTTACATCATTATTTTTATATTTTTTTTAAAAAAAAAATTAAAAATAAATATCAAGCAAATTTAATTGCAGCTAACTTGATTAATTTATTCAATTTTATTATTTTTTGTTTTTCAATCTTTTTTTATAAAAATTCTTTTATGCTATCAGTCATTCTACTTATTAATTTAACAGTCTATTTAACATCGTATAAATTTTTAAAAAAATGAGAGATAAAATAATTTTTTGTATTTGTACCAAAAATAGAAAAAAAAAATTAGTTGAAACATTGTCCTCAATTTCAAATTTAAGTAATCTATTGGACTTTAAAATTGAGACTTTAGTTGTATCTAGTGATGACAAAAATTATCATGAAATTTTAAAAAAATTTAGAAAACAACTAAACATTAGATTTTATCAGGAAAAACTTTTAGGAATATCTGACTCAAGAAATAAAGTTCTTAAGATTTTAAGAAATAAAAAATTCAGTTATGCCTCTTTTTTCGATGATGATTGTTATGTTGATAAGAAATGGCTGAAATCAATGATTGAATTAATCAGAGAAAAAAAAACGGATATTGTTGCAGGTCCTCAGATTTCAGTCTCAAATAACATATACATGAAAGTTCTAGAAAGACATGAGTCACACAGATTGCAAATTAAATGGGCTTCAACTAATAATATTTTTTTTAAGAAAAAAGCTATAGAAAATTCATTTATATTTGAAAAAGAACTAAACCAAATTGGAGGTGAAGATCAATTATTTTTTTTACAGTTAAATAAAATCGGTAAAAGAATTGTTTGGAACAAAAAAGCGTTAGTTTATGAGTTAAGAGACAAAAAGAGAGAAAATTTTAATTGGTTTTTTAAAAGAAATTTAAGATATGGAGCGTCATCAAATATTATATATAAGAAATTATATGGTTTTGCTGTAGGAAATTTTTTTATTCTTTTAAAAATTTTGAGAGATTTTACTTATTCTTTTATACATTTGGTCAAAGCAATATTTTTTAATAAAAAAGATTTTTTTAAATCTATTATGTACATGACAAGAGTGATAGGTTGTTTGATAGGTATTTTAAGAATACAGATTAAAGAATATAATTAATGATGATAAGTGAAGATAAAATAAATTTTAATAAGAAAAAAATTATTATTAAAAAGACTTGTGTTTTATGTTCATCAAAAAATATTAAACAAGTTATAAACTTCAATAAGACACCATTAGCAAATTCATATCCTAAGAATAAACTAGATAAAGAAATATATTTTAATTTAAGTTGTGTTCTTTGTAAAGATTGTGGTCATTTACAATTGAAAGAATTAATAAACCCTAAGCTTATGTTTGACAATTATCTTTATGTCTCAGGGACATCTAACGTTTTAATAAATCATTTTAAAACATATGCTGATAATATTATTAAAAAATTAAATTTAAATTATAAATCACCAATTTTAGATATCGCTTGTAATGATGGAACATTCCTAAATTTTTTTATTAAAAAAAACTTTAAAACAGTTGTAGGAGTAGACCCTGCGAAAAATTTAAAAAAATTTAATATAAAAAAAAAAATTGATTTTAACATAGGTTATTTCTCAAATATTTTTAGCAAAAAATTGAAAAAAAAATATGGAAAATTTGATTTAATAACTGCAAACAATGTATTTGCACACTCTCCAAATTTGCAAAATTTTACCACAGGTATAAAAAATTTATTATCTCAAAAAGGTGTTTTTATTATTGAAGTTTCATATTTGTTAACTGTTCTTAAGAAAAAAACATTTGATACAATTTACCATGAACATATGAGTTATCATAGTCTAAACCCATTAATTAAATTTTTTCAAAGATTTAAATTAGAAATTTTTGATTTCGATTTGATAGATGCTCAGGGAGGATCAATAAGAATTTATATTTGTCATAAAAATTCAAAAAAAGTAAATAAAAAAAAAATATCCTTACAGATTAAAAAAGAATTAGATAACAAGGTTTTTAGTGTTAAAACTTATATTCAATTTTATAAGGATATATTAAACCAAAAAAAAAAATTAAGAATAATTTTAGATAAGATAAAAAAAAATGGCTTAGAAATAATTGGTTATGGTGCACCAGCGAAATTAACTACATTAAGTCATGTTTTGGATTTAGACAATAAAGATCTTAAAGTTGTAATAGATGATAATGTATTAAAACAAAACAGATTTGTTCCTGGGAAAAGAATTATTATCAAAAATTCAACTTATTTAAAAAACCTAAAAAGTGGTTACATCATAATTTTAGCTTGGAATTTTTTCGATAGTATTAAGATTAAGTGCAAAAGAATAAATAATAAATTTATGTTTATTAGGCCTTTTCCTATTCCAAAAATTGTTAAATATTAGTGATATCTTTTTTTGAACAAATAATTTGTTGATAGATTTTTTTTTTAAAAAAATTTATTCTCTTTAATTTAACATCTACATAAGGTTTGATAAAAAAAATTATTTCAAGTAGCTTAAAAAATTTTGAAAAATAGGGATATTCAAACCTCCATTCTTTAATTTCAATTTCATAAAAAAAATTAAATCCTTTCCTTTTTAATAACTCTAAACATTTGGATGTATTGATATTCTTTCTTATAAAAAATTCCTCTTTTAGTTGCTCAATTCCAACTATCAAATTTTTTGAATTTAAAGTTTTATTCATTCCCTTTAAAACTAAAATTTCACTTCCCTCTGTATCAATTTTTACAAAAGAATTATTTAAAGTTTGTTTTTTGATTAATTTATCTAGAGTATTAGATTTAACTTGAATAGTTTTATTGAACCTCTTTTTTATTAAAGAATTCGCCCCAAAATTTTTAAAGTCTATATAAAATTTTTTTAATCCTTTACTATCTGAAACTGCATAGTTTAAACATTGTACGTTAGGAAAATTTTCAGTATTAAAATCTAGTAATTTATATATTCTTGGATCTGCTTCAAATGCTATAACCTTCTTAAAATATCTTGAAAGATAGACACTATAAGTTCCATAATTCGCACCAACATCTAGAAACACATTGGTGATATTATTTTTTTTGAAAATTCTACTTAAAATATTTATGATTTCATTTTCATAGAAACCATAGATATTAGTATAATTAGCTATGCCATCGTATGAGATTGTAGCCAATCTAATATATCTC
>MDTG01009286.1_pt1 | contig 13670 bp, 9 predicted proteins | sample 811421 | NCBI WGS metagenome assembly MDTG01 (sample SAMN05326645, study PRJNA326480) | marine metagenome | isolation source: seawater | place: Pacific Ocean: South East | collected 2011 | reverse complement strand
GCGCTTCGGAACGCAATTGGCCCTGAACGGGGTGGAATTGCGCATCGGAAAAGGCGAAGTGGTGGGGTTGTTGGGCCCCAATGGCGCGGGCAAGTCCACATTGATGCGTTTGGTCACGGGGTATTTGCCGCCCTCGGAAGGCCGGGTGGAGGTGTGCGGTTTCGACGTGGCGGAGGCTCCGCTGGAAACCAAAAAGCGCGTGGGGTACTTGCCTGAACACAACCCGTTGCACGAAGAGATGTACGTCCAGGAATACCTGCTGTTTGTGGCGGGGTTGCACAAAGTGGCTGACCGAAAGGCCCGTGTGGCAGCAGTCATCCGTGAGGTCGGGTTGAGCCCTGAGCAGCACAAGACCGTTGGTCAGTTGTCCAAGGGATACCGGCAACGCGTGGGCCTGGCACAAGCGCTGCTCCACGACCCGGAGGTGCTCATTTTGGATGAACCCACTTCGGGTCTGGATCCCAACCAATTGGTGGACATCCGCGCACTCATTCGCAGCCTGGGGAAAGACAGGACCGTGGTGCTCAGCACCCACATCATGCAGGAAGTGGAGGCGATGTGCGACCGGGTGGTGTTGATCCGGCTGGGTGAGATTGTGGCCGATGCGCCGTTGGCCGACATGGTGAATGCGCCGGGCGGGTTGGAGGCCCAATTCAAATCCCTGACCGTTTGAGCCTCCTTCAAGGATTGGTGTTGCGCACCACCGGGTCTTGGTATGACGTGCAAGGTCCTGAGGGTGAGGTCGTGTCTTGTCGACCTGCCGGCAAGTTGCGACTCAAAGGCTACCGCTCCACCAACCCCGTGGCGGTGGGCGACCTGGTGGATTTTGAAGTGGAAGATGACGGGACAGGCGTCATTCGGCGCATCGAAGCCCGCAAGAATTGCATCGTGCGCAAGTCCGTGAACCTGTCTCGCGAAAGCCATGTGGTGGCGGCCAACTTGGACCGCGCCTTTTTGGTGGTGACGCTCGCCGCACCTCGCACCAGCACGGGGTTCATGGACCGGTTTTTGGTCACGGCAGAGGCGTACGGCATCCCGACCACCGTGGTCTTGAACAAGATCGACGCGTTGGATGCAGAAAGTCAGGCCCAAGCCGAGACGCTCGCTGCGGTCTACCGCGACGCCGGCTACGGGTGGCTGGAAGTCAGTGCACACTCCGGCCATGGATTGGACGCCCTTCGTGCCGAGTTGGCAGCAGGGATCCATGTGCTTTCAGGTCATTCCGGCGTGGGCAAAAGCACCTTGATCAACGAGCTCATTCCTGGCCTCCGACTGAAAACGGCGGAAGTCAGTGAATCCCACAACAAGGGACGTCACACCACGACGTTTGCCGAGATGCATGCGCTCCCAGATGGCGGGTTTTTGGTGGACACGCCTGGGATCAAGGGATTTGGTTTGGTCACGTTGGAGCGCGACACCCTGAACCACCACTTCCCTGAGTTCTTCCGACGCCTCCCGAAATGCAAGTTTCACAATTGCGTGCACCACAAGGAGCCAGGGTGCGCTGTCATTCAGGCTGTGAAGGAAGGCGAGATCGCCGAATCGCGCCACAGGAATTACCTCGAGATGCTGGCGGAATTTGACGGCGGCCCTTACCGCGACGCGCTCTACCGCTGAGCCATAACGTCCGCTTAAACTCTCGAGCAGCGCAACCCGTGGACGCGCAGGCTCTCGGTGTTGTACTTCAACCGATGCCCATGCAGGTCCACCACGTCGATGCCCATGCCGCGGAGGATGGCGTCCCCGGCGGCGCAGTCCCATTCCATGTAGGGGCCGGTCCGCGCATGGATTTCGGCATCGCCTGTGGCGAGTTGGCAGAACTTCAGTGCGCCACTGACGGGGCGTGACACCACGTCGGCCGGGTCGATGTGGGGAGGAACGAGGTCCTGAAGACGGGCTTCTTCCACCCAGGAGGTGACAAGTCTGTACGGGCGTTGGATCGGGGAGGGGTGAAGGGGTTTGACGGTCGAGCCGTCCAAGGGAGACACTTGCACGGGCACCCCCACGCCGCCGAGGTACATCCGGTTGGACAGTGGGTCCGCGACCACGCCAAAGATGGGGCCGGTGGCGTCGCACAACGCGATGTTCACGGCAAACCCGGACCGATTTTTCAAAAAGGACTCGGTGCCGTCCAGCGGATCGACCAGCCAATAGCGGGACCAGGCCCGACGCTCTTGGAAGGGCGGGGCGGCCGCTTCCTCGCTCAAGACGGGAACGCCCGTGCGCTCGAGGCAGGCCTGGATGACGTGTTGTGAAGCCAAGTCCGCGGAGCTGACCAAGGACCCGTCGGCTTTCTCAGAGATGCTCAGTTCCTCGTCACCCTTGGGCAGGGCTTTGAGCAAGACCCTTGCAGCGGCACCGCCGGCTTCGATGGCCGCTTTTTGTTCGAGGGGAGAGGCTTGGGACGAGGACATGCTGGGGGCACCGAAGGTAAGTTACATTTGCACCGACGCAGGGGTGCCGAAAGGCTGAGATTACACCCTCCGAACCTGCCCGGGTCATGCCGGGAAGGAAGCGAACTCACCGCCTTGTGCGGTGGCCATCGAGGCCCTTCGGTCTCCTGTGTCACGTTTAAAACCAAACACGATGACACAACCCATTCCATTCGTTTCGCACATCCGCCATGGCGCGATCGTGCTCTGTTCTTTGGGCTTGAGCTTCGGCGCCTTCGCCCAGCTTGACCTCGACACCCTTGCCGTGTCCACCGCCACCGTGTCTGCGGTGCAAGCGGACGACAAGGATCCATTTGCGGTCACCAACTTGTCTGTGGAAGACATTCAAGCCCAAGATGCGGCGCAAGATGTGCCGTTTCTGTTGCGCCTGACGCCCTCTGCGGTGGTGACTTCAGATGCGGGGCATGGTGTCGGGTACACCGCATTGCGCATTCGCGGGGTGGACCAAAGTCGCATCAACGTGACCATCAACGGAGTCCCGCTCAACGACGCCGAATCGCAAGGCGTGTTTTGGGTGGATTTGCCTGATTTGGGAAGCAGCATGACGGGCATGCAGATTCAGCGTGGCGTGGGGACCAGCACCAATGGCCCTGCGGCCTTTGGGGCGACTGTGTCGGTCAACACGTTGGGCACCTTGGCCAAGCCGGGCGTGCGTGCGGTGTTGGGCGGAGGGTCGTTCGGAACCCAGCGTCGGACGCTTGCATGGAACACCGGCATGTTGGAAGGTGGTTGGTCATTCGAGGGCCGCGCCTCGCGCATCACGTCAGACGGTTGGGTGGACCGGGCCACCAGCGACCTGAGCTCGTTGTACGGACGTGTGGCCAAGCGTTGGGAAACAGGACGTTTGTCGCTGACCACAACTTTGGGTCACGAGCGCACCTACCAAGCGTGGTACGGCGTGCCTCAAATCGCCGCCAACCCTGATTCCACGGAGGAAGCAATTCGCGTATGGGCCGCAGGGAGCTACGAGTACAGCTACGGCGCAGACACTGTGCGCTTGAACGACCTCATCGAACGTCGAGGGCAGCACAACTACTACCGCTACGAGAACGAGGTGGACGACTATCGCCAGGATCACGTGCAAGTGCACCTGGATCAGACGTTCGGCGATTGGACGTTTGGCGGCGTGTTTTACGGCACCGCAGGCGCGGGATTTTACGAGCAGTTCCGCCAAAAAGACGATTTGGCAGATTACGGCATCGCCCCACTCGTCATGGGCACGGACACCGCTTTCACCACGGACTTGGTCCGTCGTCGGTGGTTGGACAACACCCTGATGGGAACCTCCTGGACCTTGTCCAACCGCGCTGGGGCCGTGGAGCAGGTTTACGGAATCTCATCCTCGACTTACGTTGGAGATCACTTTGGTCGGTTGATTTGGATGGACATGTCGGCGGGCGTGGAGCCTGACGACGAATACTACCGCAGTGTCGGGGAGAAGTTTGATGTGAGTGGGTTCGGAAAGTGGTCTGGGGAGGAAGACGCGTTGCGTTGGCATGCCGAAGCGCAAGTCCGCCACGTCGACTACAGCACGACCGGACGCGACAACGATTACAGCGAAATCAACGTCCGTGACGCGTTGACCTTCTTCAACCCCAAGGCTGGGTTGACCTTGACCCCCTCGGAGAACGTGCAAGGCTTTGTGTCCGTGGCGTTGGCCCACCGAGAGCCGGCACGTTCCGACTATTTGGACTCTCCCCAAGAGTCCCCGCTGCGACCAGAACGCTTGTTGGACGCGGAGGCGGGCGCCAAGGTGCGTGGCGAGAACTGGGCGCTTGGTGCGACGTTGTACAGCATGCAGTACACCGACCAGCTTGCGGCCACCGGCCAATTGAATGACGTCGGAAACGTGGTGCGTGTGAATGTGAAGGACAGCTACCGTCGTGGTTTGGAGTTGGAAGCAGGCATCCAGGCGACACCTGAGCTGCGCTTTGAGGCCAATGCCACCATCTCGGAAAACAAGATTGCCCTGTTCCAGGAGACCATTTACGATTACGACGGCGCGTTCGATTACGTGAACATTGTGACCCACGAGAACACCGATTTGGCGCTGTCTCCCAATGTGGTGGGCATGGGCATGGCCACCTTGGAAGCGCCTGTAGACAGCAAGCTTTCCGGTCTGTCGTTCAGCGTCATTGTCAAGCATGTGGGGCGCCAGTTCTTGGACAACACGGGCAACGAGGCCCGAGCGTTGGACGCCTTCACGACGATGGATGCGGTGGTGCGCGCAGAGACCACCTTGGCGTCAGGTCAGAACGTGAGTTTGTCGGTGTTTGGCAACAACCTGTTGGATGCGGTCTACAGCGCCACAGGTTGGACCTACAGCTACCGCTACGGAGGCCCAGGCTCAGAGACGACAGAAAACTACGTGTACCCTCAGGCGGGACGGCATGGGTTTGTCACCCTTGCGGTCGGATTCTAAAGGCATCGGTGGCCAGGCGATCGAGGACTTCGGGGTCCTTTTCAATCGCTGTGCCCACCACACAGCAAGTGGCACCGGCCTCCCAAGCGCGATCCAAATCGGTTTGGGAGGTCATGCCCCCCCCCACGACGATGGGGACGTCCACGGCCTCCCGAACGGCTGAAATGACCTCGGCGGAAATCGGGGTGCCTGCGCCGCTTCCGGCGTCCATGAAGATGCACTGCATGCCCAACAAACATCCGGCTTGCGCCGTGGCCACAGCCAGCTCGGGCTTGTGCATGGGGATGGGGAGCGAGTGAGAGATGTACGCAGCCGCGGTCAGGGGCGGATCTCCGAGCAACATGTACCCCGTGGCGACCGTGGGGATGCCCATCTTGACGATTCTGGGGGCCGATTCCACATGGCGTCCAATCAACAGGTCGGGGTTCCGGCCAGAAATCAAGCTGAGGTAGAGCAAGGCGTCGGCGCCTTGAACCACTTGGTTGGGCGCGCCAGGAAACAGGACCACCGGATGGGAGACAGCGTCTTTCAAAGCACGCACGACGGGTTCGGTTTTTCCTTCGCCCACCAGGCTTCCTCCCACGAACACATCTGTGGCTTGGCTGCGCTGGATGGCGTTGATCAAGTCGAGCCACCCATCTCCACGAGGGACGCTTTCAGGATCGACCAACACGGCGAGCCTTTTTTGGCCCAGCAACGTGTCTTGCCTCAAGCTGTCGTGCCAAGTGCTGAATTCAGTCATCGAAGGGGAAGATAGTGCGTTTCAACGATTGGACAAGGGTGGGGTGGTGCATGACATGACCAGAAGAAATGATTAAAAACCGCACCCTTGGGTGGTCGACCAGCCGGTCCCATCCATGGCCCCAGGACTTGGGGATGATGGCGTCCCGGTTTCCGAAGACCACATTCACGTGCCCGCCCCGCTGGGCCATGTGGCTCCAAGCCCGTCGCATGCCATCTTGGGTGGGCCAAAACCCCCGGTGGGTCATCCATGTGTTGGCCACCAACGTGCGCATGGCGTGGTCCTCGGTGTGGTGCAGGGCGAAGTGCTCCAAGTGGGCTGGAAGGATGCGCACCTTGCGCAAGCCCCGGATCATGGCCCGGATGCCTTCTGCATGGCGGTCGACCCACGCCCACGTGGCGCGGCCTGCCGCGGTTTCCACCGCAAAGCGGTACATGGGGGTTTTTTTGAATCCGTCGGGGGCCAAAAGGGTCAACCCCATCCACCGTTCCGATTGGCATTCCAACAGCGCCATGGCGACGCGGCCGCCCAGAGAGTAGCCAAGCAATTCATGATGGACGCCCGCGGCGTGTGTTCCAAGCAGATCTTCGAGCCAAGCGTCCAAGGCTCTGGCCATGTGCTCCGGGTGAAGCATGGCTTGGGCGTGCCCATCCAGGGGGGGGTGGCTGCCGTTTTGATGGGCAACACCCACCGAGAGCATGGCAGTGCCTTCCTCGTAAAGAGGCAGGTACGCCAGCATTTCTTCGCAAGGACGACCGAATCCATGGAAGGCGACGACCACCCGGTTGGGCGGGATTTGGGGTGCATGCCACACCGCGTTCCAATGCCAGCCTTGGTCTGTCCAAGAGGTCTCCATGGCACAAAGGTCGGGCGGTGGGTTTTTTGTGGAAAACGGCGGGGCACGAGGCATGCCATGAACGGCAAGCCTTGCTCTAATTTTGCCCCCGGTCCTCAACGTTTGGTCTTCTTTTCTCTGCCCGAATGGTTCGAATTCAAATGAATGGAACCGCTCGGATAAAAAAAAAATGCCCAAAGACAACAGCATCAAGTCGGTCCTCATCATTGGCAGCGGACCCATTGTCATTGGACAAGCCTGCGAATTCGACTATTCCGGAAGCCAGGCCTCGCGCAGCTTGCGGGAAGAAGGCATCGAAGTCACCCTGATCAATTCCAACCCCGCCACCATCATGACTGACCCGGTCGTGGCGGACCACATTTACCTCGAGCCCCTCGAGCCGGAGTCGATCGTCAAGATTTTGGAAAAGCACGACATCGACGCCGTGCTGCCCACCATGGGAGGCCAAACGGCCCTCAACCTGGCCATCAAGTGCGAGGAAATGGGCATTTGGGAAGACCACAACGTCCGGATGATTGGGGTGAACACCGACGCGATTGAGATCACGGAAAACCGCGAGGCCTTCCGAAACCTCATGGAGGAGATTGACGTGCCGATGGCCCCCCAAACCACCGCCAAAAGCTTCTTGGAAGGCAAGGAAGTGGCCCAGGAGTTTGGTTATCCGCTGTGCATCCGGGCTTCGTACACCCTTGGAGGGGCGGGCGCGGCTGTGGTCTACGACAAGGAGGCGTTCGAAGAGAAGCTGACGCGTGGCTTGCACCTGAGCCCCATCCACGAGGTCATGATCGACAAGGCGTTGTTGGGGTGGAAGGAATTCGAGCTCGAGTTGCTTCGCGACAGCAACGGAAACGTGACCATCGTGTGTTCCATCGAGAACTTCGACCCGATGGGCATCCACACCGGGGACAGCATCACCGTGGCCCCGGCCATGACCTTGAGCGATTCCACGTTCCAGCGCATGCGGGACATGGCCATCAAGATGATGCGTAGCATCGGTGACTTTGCCGGTGGATGCAACGTGCAATTCGCCGTGTCTCCCGACGAGAAGGAGGAGATCATCGCCATCGAGATCAACCCGCGTGTGAGCCGTTCCTCGGCGCTGGCGTCCAAGGCGACCGGTTACCCGATCGCGAAAATCGCGGCCAAGCTGGCCATTGGGTACCACTTGGACGAGTTGAAAAACCAAATCACGGGGAACACCTCCGCCATGTTCGAGCCGACGCTCGACTACGTGGTGGTGAAGATCCCCCGTTGGAACTTCGACAAGTTCCCAGGGTGCGACGACGTCTTGGGCTTGCAGATGAAGGCCGTGGGCGAGGTGATGGCCATCGGCCGCTCGTTCCAGGAGGCCTTGCAGAAGGCGTGTCAATCGCTGGAGCTCAAGCGCAACGGGCTTGGGGCGGACGGCCGCGAGTTGCGCGACCAGGACGCCATCATGCACAGCCTGCGCAACGCCAGCTGGAACCGGTTGTTCCACGTGTACGACGCCTTCAAGCTGGGCATCCCATTCCGGAGCATCTTCGAAGCCACCAAGATTGACCCTTGGTTCTTGCGCCAAATCGAGGAGCTCGTCCACTTTGAAAAGGACCTCTCCAAGCACAACATCGCCGACGTGCCCGCGGAGACGCTGCGCGAGGCCAAATGCAAGGGCTACGCGGACCGTCAGATCGCGCACATCCTGAATTGTTTGGAGTCCGAGGTGCACACCCGTCGCCATGCAGAAGGCATCAAGCGCGTCTACAAGCTCGTGGACACGTGCGCCGCCGAATTCCCGGCGTTGACGCCCTACTACTACAGCACCTTCGAGGAGGAAGCCAACGAAAGCGTGGTGTCCGACAAGAAGAAGATCGTGGTGTTGGGCAGCGGCCCCAACCGCATCGGCCAGGGCATCGAGTTCGACTACTGCTGCGTCCACGGGGTGCTGGCGGCGAAGGAGTGCGGGTACGAGACCATCATGATCAACTGCAACCCGGAGACGGTGTCGACCGATTTCGACACGGCGGACAAGCTCTACTTCGAGCCCGTGTTCTGGGAGCACATCTACGACATCATTTTGCACGAGAAGCCCGAGGGAGTCATCGTGCAGCTCGGAGGCCAAACCGCATTGAAGCTTGCCGAAAAGCTCGAGCGTCACGGCATCAAGATCATGGGCACCTCGTACGAAGCCTTGGATTTGGCCGAGGACCGCGGAAGCTTCAGCACCTTGCTCAAGGAGGAAGGCATTCCTTACCCCAAGTTTGGGGTGGTGGAAAACGCCGACCAGGCTGTGGAGCTGAGCCGTGAGCTTGGATTCCCGCTGTTGGTGCGCCCCTCGTACGTGTTGGGCGGCCAGCGCATGAAGATTGTCATCAGCGAGGAGGATTTGGAACGTCACGTGGTCGACATCCTGCGCGACATGCCGGACAACAAAATCCTGTTGGACCACTTCTTGGACGGCGCCATGGAATGCGAAGCCGACGCCATCTGTGACGGCGACGAGGTTCGGATTGTGGGCATCATGCAACACATTGAACCTGCGGGCATCCACTCGGGAGACAGCTATGCGGTGTTGCCTCCGTACAACCTCGGCGATTTGGTCATCCAAAAGATCGAGGAGTACACCAAGCGGATCGCCTTGGCCCTCAAGACTGTGGGGTTGATCAACATCCAGTTTGCCGTGAAGGACGACGAGGTGTACATCATCGAAGCCAACCCACGTGCCTCCCGAACGGTGCCATTCATCGCCAAGAGCTACGGCGAGCCTTACGTGAACCACGCGGCCAAGGTGATGTTGGGGGCAGCGAAACTGAAGGAGTTGCCGCACAACCCCCACATGGATGGCTACGCGGTGAAAATTCCTGTGTTCAGCTACGAGAAGTTCCCGAACGTGAACAAGGAGCTTGGGCCAGAGATGAAATCCACAGGTGAGGCCATCCGGTTCATTCCCGATTTGCGCGACCCGTTCTTCCGCAAGGTCTTCAGCGAGCGCAACCTGTACCTGAGCAAGTAACCCGATTCATCCATGTTTGCTGGCTTGCTTCGCACCCTGTTCTACATCGTCATGGTGTGGTTCGTGTGGCGATGGCTGGACAGGTTGGTCGGAGGGGGGCGGCAAACGCAGCGTCCTTCGAGCGACACACGCAGGCCTAATCCATCCTCGCGGAAGGTTCGGCCAGACGACTCCAAAGAAGGCGAATATGTCGACTTTGAGGAGGTGAAGGACTGAATCCGCCTGTCCTTCCGGCCCTACCTTGCGGTCATGACAACGTCCAATTTGTGGACCACGGACGATTTCCGTGATTCCCTTCCCAGACTCGTGCCTCACCTCATTGCGGTGTTGGTCATGTTTTTCGCCGCTGGCTGGACCCTTTCGCCGGCGATGTTTGATGGAAAAAGGTTGCGCCAAGGCGACATCCAAAACAACATAGGCATGTCCAAGGAAGCCCGCGACTTCGAGCGTGTGGAAGGTGATGTGCCGCAGTGGACAGATGCCATGTTTGGAGGCATGCCCACCATTCAAATCACGGGCCCAGGCGTGGACACCGCCCCGAAATCGGTGTGGCAGACCTTCCGTGCGCTGATGCCGATGGAGGTTGCGACCTTGTTTGTGGCCATGATCTCGGCCTACGTGTTGGGGTTGTGTTTGGGCTTGTCCCCTTGGATCTCGCTTGCGTTGGGCATCGGGTTCGGGTTGTCCTCCGTGAACATTTTGTATTTGGCGGCGGGCCACGCCACGAAAGTGCGGGCCATCGCCACCATGCCTGGTGTGGTGGCAGGCACGGTGTTGGCCTTCCGGGGCAAGCCTTGGCGCGGGGCCGGAGTTGCGGCATGGTTTGCGGCATTGCATTTGGCCGCCAACCACGTCCAGATGACCTACTACCTGCTCTTCCTGTTGGTGGCCATCGCAGTGGGGGCGGTCGTGGTGGGGGCTGTGCAGTCCAAGTTGCCACAGACCCTGAGGGCTGTGGGCCTCCTGGTGGTGGCGGGTCTCGTGGCGGCGTTGCCCCAAACCAGCCAACTCGCGCTGACAGAGCAATACGCGCAATACACCACCCGCGGCGAGGCCGTGTTGGCCGTGCCCAACGAGGAAGAGGGTGGGCAAGAAGGGACGGGCCTCGATCGCGATTACATTCTGGAATACAGCATGTCCAGGGGTGAGTTTTGGAGCATGGTGGTCCCGGATGTGAAAGGTGGCAACAACCAGCTGTATTGGGGCGAACAACGCTTCAGTGGAGGCGCCTTTTACTTCGGGGCTTTGGCGTTCGCCTTGTGTTTGGCTTGGCTGATCGCAGGCAGTCATTGGCTTCGTTGGCCCCTTCTGGCGGTGTCGATGCTGGCGATCGTCCTGTCTTGGCGGGACGCCACTTGGTTGACGGACGTGTTCTTGGAGCGCGTGCCGCTCTTCAACAAATTCCGCGACACCAAGATGATGCTGGTGCTGCTTCAAATGATTGTTCCAGTGGGTGCAGCCATGGCGCTACACGAGATACAATCCGACCGGGCGGCCAAGAAATGGAGGCGTTGGGCCGCCGCCGGCGCCGCCTCGGCGTTGCTCATGGCGCTGTTCTACGCATTGCCTGACACGTTGTTTGATTTCAAGAGCAGCTTGCGGCCAGACATGGCGATGGAACAGCTCGGCAACCGCGTCAAAGGAATGCGCGTGGACGTGTTCCGTGCGGATGTGCTCCGAGCATTGGGGTTGTCCCTTCTCGGCCTGGGGGTGATTCTCACCTTGGTGAAGCGCTGGGTGGACGCCCGTTGGGTGGTGATCGGAACCGTGGTCGTGGTGGCTTTGGACATGGGGTCGGTGAACAACCGTTACCTCGGCCCCAACAACTACGAGACTGTGCTGGACAAGCGCTTCCCTTTCGAGGCGACGCCCGCGGACCGTGCGATCTTGGCGGCTGAGCAGGGGAGTGTGTCAGACTTTGAGGGAAAATACAGGGCGGCCCAGGCCCGTTGGGAAGAAAAGCTCGACGCCAAATTGACCCGACGCTACTCCCGTGCGCAAGACGCGGCCGCGTTTGAAGTCTTGAACGCCAACACGCACCACCGGGTGTTTGATTTGGCCAACCCGTTCAACGACGCCCGGACGTCGTACTTCCACAAATCGGTCGGGGGCTACCACGGGGCCAAGTTGCGCCGGTACCAAGATTTCATCGAGCGCGTGCTGACCCCCGAGCGTGCAGCCATCGTTGCCCAAATTCAAGCGGGCCAGTTTCAGCTCGGGGCCGACGTGGCCCCAGGTTTGGCCATGCTCAACACCAAGTATATGCTCGTCCCTGGGGCAGAGCAGCCCCTTCCTTTTGCGGGTGGCTTGGGGCCAGCATGGTTCGTGGACAAGGTGACTTGGGTCGGCAGTGCGGAGGAAGAAATTTCCGGGATTGCGGGCCTGGATCCTTCTGCCCAAGCTTTGGTGCACACCGAATTTGAAGAGACCCTCGGCCAGGTGAATGCGCCTGGCTCCAACGACGTGACCTTGGAGGCGTACCACCCCGAAGGGTCCAGCTACAGGGTGAATTCCGAACGCGGTGGCCTGTTGGTGCTGAGTGAGGTGCATTACCCCGTCGGATGGACGGCCACAGTGGATGGCGAGGACGTCCCGTTGGTGCGGGTCAATTACATCTTGTCAGGATTGGAAGTCCCGGCAGGAGCGCACCAGGTGCAGTTGACGTTTGAGCCAGAAGGTTGGGGCACAGCCAAAATGCTGAGCCGTGCAGGAAGCCTGTTGCTTGCCGCCCTCTTGGGGCTGTCGATCCGATTTGGCAGCAGAGAGTCGGAAGGTTGAACATCGAGGAGTCAAAGCAGTTTACGAAGGCAGGATGGCGGTATTGACGATGCACCACGCGGAGCGTGCGGCCGATTTTGATGCGGCGGAGTGGAAGGCTTGGGACCAATTGTTGGCCAGCGAGCCCAGCGTGCACCTGTCTTCGTCGGCTGTGCGTGCGGCGTTGGAGAGCCCCCTGCGGCTGGTGCGCGCGGCGATGTGGAAGGATGCCCAGGGTGAGGTTCAAGGCCTTGCGATGTCTGAAGACAGCGAAGCCATCAGCCAAGGCATTGACGATTTCTTGGAGGGCAACGCCTTGTTTCGCCGTGCGAAGGGGTGGCTTCATCGCAAAGGCGGGTTGACGTTCTCCGTGCGGGTGATCGGCACGCCGTTGGCGAGTGGGGCCCATGCATGCCGCTTCGCGGAAGGGGTGGATGGCTTGGCGTGTTTGGACGAATTGATGGCCTTGCCGGGTGTGAATGGTGCCAAGGCCCCAAGAACCTGGATTGTGAAGGACCAACCCGTCTCCCAGGCTTGGGCCGACGGCACCCAGCTCGCAGGGCAGTCAAGTTGGCGTCCAGGTTGGGTGGATTTGGAATTTGATCCGGTGATGTGCGTGGATTTGAGTCAGTACAGCTCATGGGAAGGGTACACCGCGGGCATGCGGACCAAAGCGCGGACCAAGGTGAAGCGAATCTTGAAGCTCTCGGAGCCCTTGTCGTTTGAGGCGCTCGACTTGAAAGGCATCGAGTCGCACCAAGATCGGTTGCACGAGCTGTACAAGAACGTCTATGGACGTGCTGCGTTCCGTTTGGGGAGCTTGCAACCTGAAGACATGGCGTGCTTGAAACGGGAAATGGGCGAGCGCTTTCAAGTGTGGATCGCCAAGTTGGACAGCCACATCGTCGGCTTCCATTGTGGCATGACCGACGGCCGTGAGGTGGAGGCATTTTTTGTGGGCTTCGAAGGCAGCCACAACAAATCCCACGCCTTGTACCAGCGCATGTTGGTGGAATTCATCCAGTGGGGATTGGCGCTGGGCTGCACGTCGGTGAACTTGGGCCGCACAGCCTTGGACATCAAGGCCTCGTTGGGCGCCGAGCCCCAACGCTTGGTCCTGCATGAGCGCATGTCCAACCCCATCATGCACGCCCTGTCGCGCTGGGCTGCAAGGGCAAGCGCCCCGAAGCAGCCTGTCTTGAAGCGCGCCTGGAAGCAGGAATCAGTCCATCATGAAGTCGTCGCCCCCGCCGCTGTCGCTGCCGCGGTTTCCTGAGCCTTGGCGACCACGTTCTTCCAGTTTCCCAAACTTGTATTGCAGGGTCAGGTAGAGGTTCCGGGATTCACGCTGCCTCCACACGTCCTGCACAAAGAATTCGGTTTCCGTGGTGTAGGACCACCGACGGGTGTTGAACACGTCCTTGGCTTGCAGGGTGATCTGCCATTTGTCG
>MDTG01143485.1_pt1 | contig 13671 bp, 15 predicted proteins | sample 811421 | NCBI WGS metagenome assembly MDTG01 (sample SAMN05326645, study PRJNA326480) | marine metagenome | isolation source: seawater | place: Pacific Ocean: South East | collected 2011 | reverse complement strand
GGGCCATATGTTAACCATTACACTATGTGGGAGTGCATCGAGTGGGGTTCGAACCCACGCAGCTTACGCTACCAGATCTTAAGTCTGGCTCCTTAGACCACTCGGACATCGATGCAAAATGCAATAATGCGGGCTCGAACCGCAGACCTTCGGCTCATAAGACCGACGCTCTAACCAACTGAGCTATAATTGCAGTGTGTAACTAAGGCATACACTTTCCATTTTATATTTAATTTATTCTTTAATTCGTTTTTTAATTAACATTCTTTTTATTTATTTTTTTATATTTTAATCTAAACATCGGTAGTTACTGCTGCTTTCTTACGAACAATCTTCTTTTTCTTAGGCTCAACTACTGGTACAACAACCTCTTCTTCCTCTTCTTCATCGCTTTCTACTGCTGTATCAGCAACTCCAGATTCTTGAATATCTTGTTCGACTTCTTCAGCAACCTTAAGACGTTGCTTATCTGCACTAGACAATGAAATATGACAACGCCCAAATAGTGTTTCTCGAGGCTTGATAACAGCTTGAACAAGCTTCCAAGTTACACCAAATTTACCATTTGCAAACCAAATACCACCGCATTGAATCAATGTTGCTACCTTGGTTCCCTTAGTAATGAAATCAAGAGGTGTAACAGTTGGTTCATTTACGTTTGGAAACAAACGAGTATTTGCATCATCGTACAATTCTGCCTTCCAGATGCCATCATAAAATGGTACCTTTACTTGAAGACGAGGAGGACGATCGTAATCAAATTCACCTTCGTTTGTATGACCCTTTGGATACTTAGAATACTTAAGCATTGGAGACCATAGAGCATCGATAACTTCTTTACTCATTGATTTCTTACCAAACCATGCCATACTATTTTTAATTGCTTCTGCTTTAATTGACTCTTCAAAAGTCTTCATATTTGTAAGGAAACTTTCTGTCTCAGCATCACCATATTCCTCGGTTGGATATTGTAGTGAGAACTCAAACTTCTGATTACCTTCATAATCACTAAGTCCCCAAGTGGTCATCAAAGGAGTAGATAGAGTGAGAACTTTTCCACCATTTACTACGCCTACTGATTTTCCACCAGAACTTAGAACTTTTGGTTTAGTAAAACCATAATCGCTTTCAGAGAATTCAATACCTTGTACAATCATTGCTTGCATCTTATTATATTATAATATACTAGCTTTAAGCCTTTTCAATTTTTTAATAAATTAAAATTAATTAGACGTAAATACGTGTTATTTATTTTTGTTCATAAATATTTTGCATTTGTAGAGAGAAAATGAAATATCTTTAATATTAATAAAAATATAATAAATAAGTCTTATGTTAATATATATATATGACAATAAAAATACTAAACGCATCGCGTAAAAGGTCAGGATCGAATATTGGGTTAAAAAAAACAAAGATTTCAGAGTCTGAATTTTGTATTTTAAATTATAATGAATTTAAACAGATGAATAATTTTAATTATAATGTCAAACAATTAAAAGATATGTGCAAATACTACAAACTTAAAATATCAGGAAATAAACAAGAACTATTTTCAAGATTATATTCATTTCTACATGATTCATACTATATAATAAAAATACAATCTAAAATAAGAAATTATATTTGTAAATTAAGTATTTCTCTCCGCGGACCTTCATTATTCAATCGAGAACTATCAACCAACCAGAATGACTTCTATACATTCGATGACATTCAAAATATATCATTCTATAACTTCATTAGCTGGAGAGAAGAAAAAAATATATTTTCTTTTGATATATATTCTCTCTACGAATTAGTAAAGAACTCCAAAAAAGATAATGCCAAACCTTTGAATCCTTATAATAGATCCTTGATCTCAGATAACATTGTAAGTAATTTAGCTAGAGTTATTAAAATTAATAAAATTCATGGAGAGAAGTTTAAAATTAATAAAATAAACGAAGATAATGAAATAACTATTACCACTTTTAATAATAAAATAATGGATGCATGTCTTAGAATAGATGCATTAGGAAACTATACGGATGTCAACTGGTTTAAATCATTAAATAGAAGACAAATCATAAAATTCATCAATGTTATTCATGATATTTGGAATTATAGAGCTCAAATACCTGAGAATGTTAAGAGAGAAATATGCACACCTATTGGAAAACCATTTGCTTTATTAAATATTAATTATAATCATTTATGTAATTGTGATATTTTACAAATTAAAATGATTTTCGTTAAAATTATAGAAAATTTTATTAATAAGGGAATTAATAACTCCTCCTCATCTTTAGGTGCAATGTATGTACTCTCCGCACTTACTTTAGTAAATAATGATACCGCCGAAGCATTGCCATGGCTTTTTCAATCTGTCGCACTTTAATATGTTTTATTACCATTTAACGTAATGAAATATATATATGCGTTAAAAGACTTAAATAATACTCTTTATAACATGTATAAATGGTAAAGAAAACCGCAACAAAACAAACAACTGAAAGTGTCTCTAAAACACCTGTTAAAACCGCAACCAAAACTGTAAAAAAAACTAAAAGTGTCGAAGAATCTACTCCTGCACCAGTAGTAGTTGAAACTGTTCCTGAAACAGCCGATCCAGCACCTGAACTATCTGAAGAACAATCTCTTCTTGCCGATTATACTAATCTTTCACTTAAATGCCAACAAGCAGCTTCTATTCTTTCCTCAATGAAGAAAGAACTTCTTGCTCTTGAAAAGAAAACAAATCGTGTCCTTAGAACTATTAAAAAGACCAGTAGCAAAAGAAAATCCAAATCAGGAAATAAACAACCTAGTGGATTCACAAAAGCTACTCCTATCTCACAAGAACTAGCTAAATTTCTTGGAAAAACCCCTGATACTGAAATGGCCCGTACTGATGTAACCAAAGAAATTAACTCATACATCAGAGCACACAAACTTCAAGATCCTCAAAATGGACGTAAAATCAACCCTGATAAAGCTCTTTCTACCCTCTTGAGAATCAAATCCGGAGATGAACTCACTTACTTCAATCTTCAAAGATTTATGTCTCCTCACTTTCCTAAAAGTGGAGCAGCACTAGCAGCAGCGGCCGCTGCAGCAGCAGCAACATCAAGTGCTTAAATTTAATAGTTTATAAATTCATATAAATTCATATAAATCCTACATAATTTATATGAATTATACCATAATAAATATAATTTAAATATATAAATGTTATATTATTATGGTAACACTTACTAATTTTAAAGTAAATAATAAATATTATATTATATTAAATATGTATAATGAATATAATAAAGTTAATGAAATTAAATTACGCGTAATTATTAACGAATTAATACCTAAAATGAATCCTAATACTGTTGATTATATTACATTATCTACCCTCTCAAGTAGTAAAGAATTTATAAAAGAATGTGGATTAAATTCAGTCGCAATACCTTTACCATATATTAAAAAAACCGAAACATTACATGATATTTTTAAAAATATATTTATAGATGATATTATTTTTTTAATTAATATGTATATTTGATTTTTATAAAATTGTCATTCGCAAACTTTTATTCAAATAATAATTATTTATATTTTTTTCTTTTTCTAATAATCTCTCACCATCTTTGAATAATCGCATTGTTCTTTGACTTTTTACTAACTTTACTACGAAATTAATGAATTGTTTTACATTTGTCGATGTTGATTTAAAATTCAATAATTTATTATTATTTTTACTAAAAAAATATAAATAACTATTACAATTCTGTAACATAATTGTTTTCAAAATATAATAATTAAATACATTTGTATTCTCTCTGTAATTATTCTTTATAAATAGATCGCTATAATTTAAATTCATATATCTTAATATTTTTGCACATTGTATTATACTATGTACTTGTTCTATTGATAGATAATATATAAAATAATTATAAAATTTATCAATATTAATATTGTTATCTACTTCATAACATTTATATGCTATATTCCATAATGTTGCCCATGTCTCTGTATATGTTTCAAAAACATACATATTTGATTTTATTTTAAATATTTTTAATAATTCTGTACTAATTATTTTATTTTCTATTATACCAAAATCCAAACCATATGCATGAAATGTTTCATGTATAAATACTTTTAACCACTCCTCTTCTCTATATATTACTATATCACCATTTATTGCACATACTGTAGCATATGCTGTATTAATATGCTTTACATCTATAATAGTATTTTCAATTTCTGGTAATTCTTTTTTATATTTTAATAAAAAAATATTAATTGTTAAAGTTTTAGAACATTTTATAGTTCCATATTTATTTACAATATATAACCAATTATATGCTTGTTTAAAGCAACTAAATATATAACTCATATTAATATTTCGAGTATTAAAATTTATTGTTATGTCTCTAGTATCGATTCTTATCTTATATGATATTGTATAAATACATGAATTTACATCATTTTTAAACTCTTTTGGAAAATAATAACCATCTATTTTATGTTTTTTATTTTTAATAACTTCCATTTTGTAATCCTTTCTTTTAATTGAATTATTTATAAAAATAGTTGATTCATTGATATCCTGATACAAAATTTTTAAATATTTGTTACTAACATTTGAATTATTCATGTTTTTATTCAAATTATCATTTAAAATATTTATATATCCATTATAATTGTTCATATATTATATTAATACTATAACTAAATTTATATAGTATTAATTATTTACTTATCTCTTCTCTTAATTTCATTAGTTCATCCATTACACGTGGATACTTAGCACGTCTGTATTCCATTAATTTTGAATCACGTGTTTCTTTTAATAATTTTTTAAATTCAGAGTTTTTAACAAATTTCTGATATAATGCTTTTGACATTAAATCATTATATCTTGTTTCATAACTTGGATCTATCTTATATTTACTATCACGAATTGAACTATTTTCCGCACCCATTAATACTGCCTTTTCTGGATGTGTTGATAATGTACTATTTGATTGTAACGTAAATTGTTTAAATAAATCTGGACTATTTTTAAATTTATTTGCTTGCATAAAATGTTCTACGCTTTGAAATCTATTTCCATCAACCTCTATTTCTAAAGGCCACATATGTGATAACATTCGTCTCCAATTCTTATTCTTCTTTAATTCACTATATTTGGAAATATCTAATTTATTTATAGTCTCTCCACTACCTTTACCTGGTAATTTATCACTTGATTTATTATATAACTGAAGTACTGTAGTTGAGCTATATATATTATCTAAATCTACCTCATAATTTCGCTTATATAACATATTATTCTTTTTTAATTCTTTAAATTCTGGTATTATATTATAAGGACCCATCTCTCCCTCCAAACATTTATATATAATTAAATTTTTCAAATCATAAGGTATTTCATCAAAATTAAAAATACCTTTTCTACTATATCTTATTAATTTATAATGGTTTCCATTATAATCCATTATTATATAATAATCTGGCCTAAATTCACCTTCTTTTATTAATTTATCATCACCCAATTGATTACATTGAATTACATTATCTTTATCCCCTTGTTCATACGCATCACTTGCCATTAATATACATTTAATATTTAATACTCTCTCTAAAGTTGATATTACCCATGTATCTGCCCAAAAATTATTACTCAATATATACTTTTTAAAATCTTTAATTGATGATATATCCGACATAAATATAAAATCACTTAATAAATCCTCTGATACTTTTTTCTCTCCCTTTAACTTATCATGTTGTAGTTTTATTTTTTCTAGTTCTTTCATATTCTTCATTTTCTTACGTTTATCTGTCATATTTATTGTTTCCTTTTCTAATATTCCATATTTCTTATTTAATGATTTAATATGTTTTTTATCATTTTCTATACTTGTTAAATACATTTCATATTGCTCTTTATAATTCATATATATCGTATCATCTACTTCCTTTGCTAATAAATTTCGAATCGTTGAAACCGATAAATCTATACCAACATATTTAAGTGCATCACGTATTACACAAAAAAAACAATCTCCATTACCTTCATTATCCACTAAATCGTAATTCGCATTTTTCATAAATTCTTGAATCCAGAAATGTCTTTCTGGCGCACTTGTAAATGATTTTCTTATGTCATTTGCTATCTCTTTCGTTTCGGGAATTAATTCTATTTTTGTAAAACTAGATAACTTATTTCCATAATTACTTGCAATTGATGTCGTATCTGGTTCATCTGATTTATCACTTTCATAATCTATTGTTAAATTTGAAAAATCACTTTCAGATAAATTAGAAAACCACAAAACATGTCCCATATTTTGAATATCTTCAGATGATTTAAAAGCATCATAATCTTTTTTATTTATTTCAAATATACCAATTTTACTATCTACACTATCTTCGAAATTCAATAAATAAATATTAAAAAATAATACTGAATCATCACTATACATATCATTTACTTTACCTAATATTATATTTACACGTAGATGAAACTTCACTATATTTATTTCATATACTGTAGATTCTCCATTTATATCAGCTGTATCCATATCTCTATTTTCCTCATATACTATTCTTTTAACTATTTTAGATTTTACCATAATATATTATGTTTTCATTATTTATCTAAATTCTTTTTTATTTTATCATTTATATCCATATACTTAAATATTGATTTACTAGGAAGACTAATATAATCCTTGGTTTTACGTTTTATCATAGTTTGAATAAAATCATTAATTTTATTCCATTCTTCGTGTTTATTCAAATACATCATTGAATTCATTATAATTATTGATGAATTTTCTGCTATTTCTAATACTAATCCTGATTGATTTTCTTTTTTTATATTTTCATCTATATTACTATGTAGTAAATCAATTATATTGTAAATTATACTATTTTCAATTGTTTCACTATTATATAAATTTGATATAAATGTACTTAATGCTCTACGACTCTCATTAATTCTATTTACATTACAAAACTTTTCATAATCTGTCATTGGATCTGCTACTTCTATACTTTTAAATAACTCTACATGTACCTTCAAATGATCATTCAATATATTTTGAAATATATCATAACTATCTATTAATTGTTTATACATTTTTGCATAAATATTTGAAAATGCTTTGTTTGTACCAGCTGTTAAAAATATAAAATCACTTATCTTATTTAATTCTTCCAAATTATTCTTTTCAACAATATTTTTAATTATGTTATCTATCTCTTCATATATTCTATCATAATTTTTATCACTTAATTTATTCAATAATGATCTTACTAAAACAGTATTACTTTCTTCTTTAACAAATACAGTTGCTTTAAAATTAGGATCAACTGGATAATCACGCTGTTTATTTCCCCTCTTTTCTTTCTTAGGAAATATAGGAGTTCTTACATAATTTGAAGCACCAACTACTTCACTTATAGTATTTATTACATCTAATGAACTTTCAGATAACTCAAAAATAAAACCATTGTCTCTAATATCATTTATCTCATTAAGATTATATATCACCATAGTCATACCTCTAATGATATTATACTTAATTAATTGTTTATATCAATTTTTTAATTTTTTAATTGGTTTATTTTATTTTAAAAGAATATACCTATTTTACATGGAATTTTTGTTTCAAGAAGAAAAAAATTCAAATATCAATGAACTTAAACGTATAAACAACTATTTTCAATTACCTATAAGTTATATTGATAACAAAGTAGAACTTCCACACAATATTAATAATGACTTGGAATTATATTCTGTAACTGATGAAGAGTCTGGAGAGAATACTAAAAAACTATATGATTATACTTTTAATCCTAGCAATCCCTATTCTAAATATATTATTAAAGAATGGAGCAAATATTACACATATGATACTAAATATTTAAAAGATACACAAACACTTATTAAAGGTTTAGCAAATCAAAAAACAACTAAATGTTTATCATGTTGGGATACCATCAAAAAGGATAATAACTTTAAAGATAAATATCACTACGTTGAATTAAAATATTTCAATAAATTTAATGAATCATCTACCTTTTTACAATTACTTAGTATGTACAATATGTCATCGCCTCTATTTTCACTAATTATACCTATTTTAATGTTAATATTACCTTTTTTTATCTTAAAATTACAAGGTATATCTATTAATATAACTACATATTTTCAAGTATTAAAACAAGTATTTAGTAATCACACATTAGGTAAATTATTTACTGATTTTAATACCATTAGTTGGTCTAAACGATTTTATATAATATTTTCAATCGGATTTTATATATTTCAGATATATCAAAATATATTAACATGTATAAGATTCCATAAAAACTTAAACTTAATTATTACATATTTCGATGAAATAACACAATATATAGACTGTACGATAGAGAGATATAATTTATTCTTATCTCAATCCGAAAGTTTAACTACTTATACTGAATTTAATAAAAATCTTATATACCATAGAAATATTTTTATAGAGTTTAGAGAGAATCTAAATAATATGCCCAACAATTCCTTACAATCATATTTACGTGTTGGATATATTATGAAATGGTTTTATACATTTTACTATAACAAAAATATTAATGATTCATTTATGTATTCATTTGGTTTTAATGGTTATATGGATAATATTTTAGGATTATCACATAATATTCAAAATAAGAAAATACAATTCTGTAAATTTAATAATAAAAATAAAGTATCTTTTAAAAATGCATATTATGCACCATTACTTAATAATAAACCAGTAAAAAATTCTTATTCTGTAAATAAAAATATTAGTATTACCGGTCCTAATGCTTCTGGTAAAACTACATTATTAAAAACTACTCTATTTAATATTATATTAAGCCAACAAATTGGTTGTGGATTTTATAGTAGTGCAAATATAAATCCTTATCACCATTTACACTGTTATTTAAATATTCCAGATACATCTGGACGAGATAGTTTATTTCAAGCAGAAGCACGAAGATGTAAAGAAATTATTCAATGTATTGATAATAGTGATTCATCACATAGACATTTCTGCATCTTTGATGAATTATATTCTGGAACAAATCCATATGAAGCTGTTGCTAGTGCTTATTCATTTATTAAATATTTAAAAACCAAAAAAGTTAATTTTATATTGACAACACACTTTATTAATTTATGTGAATCAATCGAACGAAGCAAATCATGTGAAAACTATAAAATGGATATCAATATTTTAGAAAATAAGGAATTTATCTATACATATAAACTATCATCTGGAATATCTAATATCAAAGGTGGAGTAAAAGTATTGAGAGATTTAGAATATCCGGAAGATATAATTAATGATACTGAGAATTATTTAGAAAACAATTGAATTTACGTATAAATATAGTTCTTATTATATATACATTTGTTAAATGGAACCTTTAACTTTATTCGGATTAGGTACTAATATTATGTTTTCACTAGGTATTGTTTTTGCTATCGTATTTATTATATTTTATATGAGACAGCGATTTAGTGATTATAATCATAAATTAAATTCAATGTTTCAATTAATATCTGCTATGGCAGATGAGTTAAATGGATTAAAAGGAAGGACAAATGTAACTGTTACTAAAGAAGATAATAGTCAAGATAATAGTCAAGACAATATAAATGATACTAATGAATTAATGAAACTTATTGTATCAGATGATAGTGGTAGCGAAAGCGAAGAAGATAGCGATAGCGATGACAGTGATAATGAAAGCAATACTGATAATTTAGACACTATCAATTACAATAATATTGTTTTAAATAGTAACTCAGAACCATCGGAATTAAATATTAATACCATCAACAATAATTTAGAACAAGTAGTTTTAGAAGAAGTTACCCAAGATATTGCAACTGGAAATACCAATAAAGATGAAATTAAACTAATTGAATTAATTGTTCCTAGTGAAGAGAATGAAGATACAGATGTTAATAAAATGACAGTTAAACAATTAAAGGACTTATTAACTCAAAAAGGTTTAATATTTGAACAATCTGCAAAGAAAAAAGATTTAATTAAAATTTTAGAAGAAAGTAATAATTAATTTTTATATACATAATGTATATGTCCTGGGGAACATGTTATTCTGGATCTAACAATATTCATTTCGATTTTCCTCCTATGATGAGTGACGGTCGAACTTATGCTGGATACATACCTGAAGCCGTTATTAACGACAAAATTATCCAACAAAATAATATTAAAACTAATGCACAATATAGACAATATTTAACACATAATGCCGATAATATTATTTACAATAATCAAGTAGAAGCTTGTAGTCAATGTGGAAACTGTATTAAGCAAGTTGAGAGAAAATTAAATAATAATCCTCCATTCTTATATAGCTCTCCATTTGATAAGACACAACCTTTTGGTTATCAAGAAAGTGACTTAAAAAATGTGTATTTATCACGCCAACAATTACAATCTAGAAAGGTTGCACCTTTTGTTAGATATAACAATTAAATATTCATTATAATTTTTATTCATATTAAATTATAATGAAATTTCTTACATTAATTGCTACATGTATTCATATTTGCATTGAAACAAATAATAAAGTATTAAAACGATTATTATATGATTTTGCTAGAAAATATATAAAACAGAGTCATCTCATTTTTTTATACATCAAAATAGCATCTATCGATAAAAATACCAAATTTTATAAATATATGTACGATTGGATTGAAAAATATAATGCATTAATCATACATAAATTATTATATATATAAGTTATTTTACTATTATAATAGTGGAAAATAATAATATAATGACTAATCTAGTATCTATTGATAATTTATTATTTAAATATGATAATAAAATCATATTCAATAATTTATCTTTAGAACTTACTTTTAATAAATGTTATGTATTATCAGGTTTAAATGGTTCTGGAAAATCTACAATATTAAAAATTTTAGCAGGAAAAACATTAGCAGAAATTAATAAAGTAAAATTATTAAATAAAGATCCATTCAGAGATACATCTTTAAATAAAGATATTACATTTATAAATAATGATTGGGGTATGAAATCAAATGCTTTTTCTGGAACATCTCCTCTACAATCAAGTATGAAAGTAAAAGATATGATGCAACAAATTAAACTTGATTTTCCAGATCGAAATAAAGAATTATTATCAGTATTAAAAATTAATGAAGAATGGAGATTAAATGCTGTTAGTGACGGACAAAGAAAAAGAATACAAATTTATTTGAATCTTATAAAACCATTCAAAATATGTTTATTAGATGAAATAACTGTGAATTTAGATCTATTAGTAAAAGATAGACTTATGCAATATTTAAAAAAAGAAAGTATTATTCGACAATGTTCAATAATATATGTCACACATATTTTTGATGGATTAAATGAATGGTGTAGTGATTTAATATATCTTAAAAAAAATAAAGAGATTTCTATTATACCCTCTAGTGAAGTTAAAGATATTTATACATATTTATTACATTCATTTCAATCAGAAGAAACAATCGAAGATGAAAAAGAAGATATAAATATAGAGATTAATTCTAAAAATGCTGGAGGATATTCACATGGTGTTTTAATAAACTATAAAATTTAAGTATTTATATAATATATGATATCTGGAAGCCAGCAAGAAATATTAAAATCAGCTTATATATCTTTAGCAGTACAAATCATTATCGGATTCATAGGAATTCATGGTATATTTATACCATTAAGAGAAGAAGACAAAATTTTAACAAATATTATGATTTTAGAAACTATTGTTCAATTTATAGAATTATGTTTCTATATTTGGATTACTATGCAATTATCAAAATTAACATATGAAGTAACTTATACTCGATATTTCGATTGGTTTATTTCAACACCTATAATGTTATTAACAACTGTATTTTTTATGGAATATTTAACATATGAAAAATTAGGACAAACTATTAAAATAAAAGAGATAATTGAAAAAGATTATGTTGAAATTATTAAAATAATTATTGCTAATTTCTTTATGTTACTATTTGGATTTTTAGGAGAACGTAAATATATTACACGTGTAAATGGATTTATATTAGGAACTATTGCTTTCTTATATTCATTCTATATTATTTATAATGAATTTGTTGGAGAGAACACAATAAACAACATACTATTTTTTATCATGTTTATTATTTGGTCTCTATACGGTGTTGCTTATTTATTCCCATACGTCACTAAAAATACAATGTACAATATTCTTGATATATTCTCCAAAAATTTCTATGGATTATTTATTTATTACGTCATTTTACAAAAATCAAACTATTTTTCATAAAATTGATATTTATATAATTATATTATAAATACTATACTATAATATAATTATGCATATTCCTGATGAAATTGTTCGCAATGTATATGATTTTAATCCATTTAATTTACCAGCTAATAAACATATTCGAAATTATTTACAAGCCAAAAGAAATTATTATGCTAGTAAAATTCAAAACTGGTATAAACGAAATAAAATACAAGACAAAATGCCTTTCCTATTTTTAGATGAAGTTATTATTTATGAAAAATGGTATATTATTCGACTATATATGAAATTTTATCCAAAAGATGATCTAAGAGATTGGCCTCTACATTGTATCAAACGAAAATTAAATATATATAATAGACCTCTACCTAACGAATATAATAAATTATATTCAGCATTCGAAGTCTTTGAATTTATGAAAAATGAAACAAAAGAAACCATTATTTCTACTGGTTTTTAGTTTCATTTCTCTCCTTTAATTTATAACGAATATATTCACGTACTGCAGAAATATTAAAAGTTTTAAATTTTTCCTCTTTTATTTCATTTCTTATATTAGTTAAATTTAACCCATTTTTATATTCATTTTCAAGATTAAATGATGATTTTTTTATACTATTTAATAATACACTAGTTCTTGTTGTAATTCTCGAATTTGGTATAATATAACCAACATGTAATGAAAATAATGTAAATAATAAAATTATATTAATCATAAATATAATACTTATCAATATATATTTAAATAACTATAAACATATTATTTATAATGAGGGTAGTTGTACTTGAGTACATATGGTTGGATGGTAATTACGAATTACGAAGTAAAACAAAAGTAATACGTGATAGTAGTATTAATATTGATGTATCCTCGTTACCTGAATGGAATTATGACGGATCATCTACTGGTCAAGCAAAAGGTAATGATAGCGAGATAATCATTAAACCATGTGCTATTTATAAAGATCCATTTAGATCATTGGGTAGTTTCCTAGTGTTATGTGATACATATTGTAAAGATCCTAATAATAGTGATATAATAATTCCACATAAAACAAATAATAGAATTAAGGCTCTGGAAATATTTAATAAATATAATCATGAAAAACCAATTTACGGTATTGAACAAGAATTTTTCTTAGCATATAAAGACAACGTACCACTTTTTAAAAATTTAGTTTCGCAAAATTATATTAATAAAGAATGGGAACCACAAGGTGACTATTATTGTGGGATTGGAAGTAAAAATATTATAGGAAGGCAATTTATGGAACATGCACTAATTAATTGTATTAATGCGGGATTAAGTATTACAGGAATGAATGC
>MDTG01370124.1_pt1 | contig 13673 bp, 11 predicted proteins | sample 811421 | NCBI WGS metagenome assembly MDTG01 (sample SAMN05326645, study PRJNA326480) | marine metagenome | isolation source: seawater | place: Pacific Ocean: South East | collected 2011 | reverse complement strand
GCTGTCGCAGTATTCTGCCGAAGGCGCGGGCGAGGGCGGTGCGCAGCTGCCCTACCGGGACAGGCGCTTTGCCGATCCGGCCTGGCGAGAGCATCCCGTCTACGCGCTGATCCACCAGACCTATCTGCTGTTTGCCGAACGACTTTCGAAAAGCGTGGATACTGCAGAAGGGCTCTCTCCGGAAGACCGTGAAAATCTTCGCTTTGCCACCAAGGGCGTGCTCGACGCGATGAGCCCGGCGAATTACCCGATGATGAATCCCGTCGTGCTGGAGCGCACGATGGAAACGAATGGCGAAAACCTGGTGCGCGGGTTGGAGCGGCTGACTCATGATCTGGAAAAAGGGCAGCTCACCCACACCGATTCGAGCAAGTTCATTCTGGGCGAGAACATCGCGACCACGCCGGGGAAGGTGATCTACCAGAGCGAGCTTTTCCAGATTATCCACTACACCCCAACCACGCCGGAAGTCCGGGAGATCCCGCTGCTGATCTTCCCGCCATGGATAAATCGCTTCTACATTCTCGATCTGTCCGCAGAGAAGAGTTTCGTGCGCTGGGCTCTGGACCAGGGTATTTCTGTCTTGATGGTCAGCTGGAAATCAGCGGACGACAGCCTCGCCCATATCGACTGGGACGATTATCCCCGCGCCCAGATGGAAGCGATCGACTTTGTGCGAGAGCGGCTGCAGGTGCCCAGCGTTCATACGATCGGCTACTGCGTTGGCGGGACCACGCTGGCGGCTACCCTCGCGGTGCTGGCGCGTCGGGGACAGGCGGACAAGGTCAAGAGCGCCACCTTCTTCACGGCGCAGGTGGATTTCCAGCATGCCGGCGATCTCAAACTCTTCATTGACGAGGGCAAGCTGGAATTCATCCGTCAGGCAAGCAAGGGCGGATACCTTGATGGACGTTATCTCGCGGCGACGTTCAATATGCTTCGCGGCAGCGATCTGATCTGGAACTACGTGGTCAATCACTACCTTCTGGGCGAGGATTATCCTGCGTTTGACCTGTTGTTCTGGAATTCGGACGTCACGAACCTCCCGGCAAAATGGCATGCGGCCTACTTGCGCGATCTTTATCGCGACAATCGGTTGGTGGAACCTGATGCGCTGAGCGCGGATGGCACCAAAATCGATCTGCGGCTGATTTCCTGCCCCACCTACATTCAGGCAGGCCGGGAAGATCACATCGCGCCTGCCCAGAGCGTGTTCAAGGCGCTGGAGCACTTTTCCGGTCCCAACCGCTTCGTGCTTGCAGGCAGCGGTCACATCGCCGGTGTCGTCAACCCGCCCTCCGCCAACAAGTATCAGCACTGGATCAACGAAGGCGATTATTCGTCGCTCGAGGAGTTCGTTGCCGGAGCGACCGAGCATCCCGGCAGCTGGTGGCCCGACTGGGCGCAGTGGCTGAGTTCCCTCGACAGCAAGACGGTGAAGGCGACCGGGCGTCGCATACCTGGCGGCAAGGGCAACGCCGCAATCGAAGATGCGCCGGGTAGTTACGTAAAGACTCGCTAGCCTGCCCTGATGGCGTATTTATGCCGGTGCGCAGACTTTTGTGCACTGCAACATTATTCTTGACTTCGATAGGCCGCGCACTTATTTGTGCACTGCAACAAGAGGCCGTGGACGACTCGCGGCCTCGACAGCGCGATGAAACGCAAGTGAGGAAACATGGCCGAGTCAACGTCCAAGACTGACGACACCGCCGAGAAGGCTCCCGTTGCTGCTGCCGAGCCGGCAAAGGCAGAGGCGAAAGCTCAAGAAACAAAGGCAGAAGCCAAGCCTGCTCCCGCCGCCAAGAAGGCGCGGACGAGCAAGGCGGCTGCTGCCAAGAAGGCTCCGGCCGCTGCCAAGAAAGCAGCGCCGAAGAAAGTGGCCGCTAAGAAGGCTGCACCCAAGAAGGCTGTTCCGGCGAAGAAGCCGGTAGCCAGGAAAACCCCCGCTCCCAAGCAACCCAAGGCTTCGGCTACGGCCGCTGCGAGCGCCAAGTCCGAACCTACCGTTACCCAGCTCAAGGAAAAAATCATGGCTACCACGAATACCGATTACACGAAGCAGATCTCCAAAGCGATGACCGACGCCGTCAGCGAAATGCAGACGCGTACGCAGGCCGCTTACGACAAGAGCACCGAAGCGATGGGCGAAATGACAGAATTCGCCAAGGGCAATGTCGAAGCCGTCGCTGAAACCGGCAAGGTTTTCGCTGAAAGCTTGCAGGGCATGAGCAAGACTCTCGCCGACGAAGCCAAGTCGGCTTACGAAGTCGCTACGGCTGACATCAAGGACATGGCCAGCGTCAAGAGCCCGACCGAGCTGTTCCAGCTGCAGGGCACGATCATGCGTCGCAACTTCGATGCGATGATCGCTGCTGCCACGAAGACGACCGACGCGACGATGAAGATGGCTAACGATGTCGCCGCCCCGCTTTCGGCACGCATGAATGTGGCTGCGGAAAAGATGTCGAAGGTCGCCTAAGCGCCTTCAAGATTACCGGTTGCCCGCTCCTCTCCTCTCCCAGGGCGACCAGTTGACGGGCCGGACAGCCAAGGCTGTCCGGCCCGAATGCTTTCAGGCATTAAGCAGGGCAACCAACCCAGATTCTGCAAGACTGGTCTTGCAGCCAGCGTATTTGATACGATATTCGCCATCGCCATGTCTCACACTGTACCCCTCCTCACCGCTCAAGGCTGGTCCGTTGTCGCTGCCGGCAAGGACAGCGATGAGAACGGCGTGGATGATGGGGAAGGGCAGGTTGGCATTGCCACCAAGACCCGTGCCAAGCCGAAGAAGCCCAGCCAGTACAAGGTGCTGATGCTGAATGACGATTACACCCCGATGGAATTCGTGGTGATGGTGCTGAAGCGTTTTTTCCGCATGGATCTGGAACAGGCAACGCGGGTGATGCTGCATGTTCACCAGCGCGGCGTGGGCGTGTGCGGTATATTTCCTTACGAGGTGGCGGAGACGAAAGTGAATCAGGTGATGGATTTCGCTCGCGAAAACCAGCACCCCTTGCAATGCACGCTGGAAAAGGCCTGATACCGCCCCTTTACCGTACCATTCAGTGCATGACCGCGCGCCAATTTGTCGCTAAGGCCCGGCAACACCAACCTCTTCCGCAGCGTCAAACCGGCACGTGTCCCGCTTTATCACCGCAACAGATCGTTATATCTTCCGGCTCGTGATCGTGCCGATGATCGGCGTGTTCGTGCTGGCTGCCAGCCTTCTGCTGCTGGAAAAGATGTTGCGGCTGTTCGATTTCGTCAGCGTTGAAGGCGGCCCGATCAGCATCGTTTTCGAAATGCTGCTGAACCTGGTGCCCGAATATGCAGGCCTCGCCATACCGCTGGGTCTGATGCTTGGCATTCTGTTCGCCTTCCGCAAACTGGCCATTTCCAGCGAACTTGACGTGATGCGAGCCGTGGGCTGGTCTTATACGCGGCTGCTGCGGGTGCCATTCCTCATCACCTTCGCGCTGGTGGCGCTGAACTTCGCCATAGTCGGGTTTATCCAGCCGCAGGCGCGCTTTGCCTATCAGGAAATGGAATTCGAACTGCGCTCCGGCGCACTGGGGGCGTCGATCAAGGTCGGCGAGTTCAACACGATTGAAGATCGCTGGGCTCTGCGCATAGAGGAGAGCGAGGACGATGGCCGCCAGCTGATGGGCATTTTCGCCCGCGTAGCCAACGATTCCGGACAAGTCCTTTCCATCTCCGCGCGGGAAGGGCGCTTTCTTGCCAATCGCGAGGATCGCAACACGATTATTCTGCGGCTGGTCGATGGCGTCATCGTGCACGATGTGCCGCAGGGCAATCCCCGCGTACTCAGTTTCAGCCAGCACGACCTGCCGATCGACTTGCCTGCACTTGAGGAATTCCGCGCCCGCGGTGAAGACGAACGGGAATATGTATTGCCCGAACTGCTCGAAATCGGCTGGAGCCCGCAGAGCACGGCGGAACAGCGCGTGGGCAGTCAGGCCAATTTCAACTACCGGATGGTGGAAGTGGTGATGATGGTCATGCTGCCCTTCCTCGCCGTGGCACTGGCGATTCCCCCCAAGCGCAGCACCTCAGCACTGGGCGTGTTCCTCTCCATCGTGATCGTGGTCAGCTACCACAAGATCAACCAGTATGGATCGGAAGTTGCGGCTATCGGGCAGCTCGATCCATTCCTCGCACTTTGGGGACCGTTTGCGGTGCTATCTGCCCTGATTGCCTGGATGTATTATCAGGTTGCCTTCGTGCCCGGTGGTCAGGCCATCGGTTTCCTCGAAAGCTTCTATTCCAAGCTGTCGCGTCGCCTGAAGAAGCTGATCGGTCGCGACAAACTGCGCGGCCTGGTGCCGGAAGAAGACCTGCATGCGCAGCAGGAAGACGAGTTGCAGCGACAGGAGAGCATGCCCGGTGCTGCTTGATTTCTTCCCCTCGCGCACTTTGACGATTTATCTGGCGAAGATATTTGTCGTGCGCATCGTTGCCGTGCTGGCAATGCTGGTGCTGGTGTTGTTGATGCTGGATATGCTGGGGAAGACCGGCGATATCCTGGCCGTGCCCGGCAATGGCGATGCCGAGGTGTGGCTTTACGCCAGCCTGCGCGCACCGCAGCTGGTGGCCCGGTTCCTTCCCTATTCCGTGCTGCTGGCCACAATCATCACACTGGCGGGACTGAACCAGAATTCCGAGGTCATCTCGATGAAAGCGGCGGGCCTCTCCGCCCACCAGATCCTGGCCCCCTTGCTGCTGATAGGATTGCTTGTCGCGGCCGTATCTTTTGCCTTCAACGAGCGGATCGTCACGCGCGCAACAGCCACTTTGAAGGCGTGGGAAAGTGTGGACTTTGCAACGGTCCCGGAAGATCGGGAAGCGCGCGCCAACGTCTATTTCAACGACGGAAACGATGTTTTGATGGGCGGGCTCTTGTCGGGGCGCGGCGCAGATACGGTGATGACCGACGTCACCTTCTACGAACGTGACGATGCCGGCATGATCCCCCGCCAGCTAAGCGCCGCGCGTGCCACTTTCGCTTCCCCTGGCTGGCGAATGGACAATGCCTCCGTCTTCAACGTCGCCAGTGCGCAGACCCAGATGCTGGACAGCGTGGTTGTCGCCCCCGGCGTAGAAATCGCGCAGATTGAATTGCGCCGTGTCGATCCCGATGCGCAGGGTTTGGCAGAACTTTCCGAGAGCATCGACGCACTGGACGGTTCAGGCAGACGGACAGGTGAGCTGGAGGCCAAGTGGTGGCACAAGATTTCCGGTCCGTTGTCCGCGGTGCTGATGCCTCTGCTGGGCGCGGTCGCGGGCTTCGGTCTGGCGCGCTCGGGCCAGTTGTTCACCCGCGCCGTGATCGGCATGGCGCTGGGATTTGCCTATTTTGTGGTCGACAATGCCGCACTGGCCATGGGCAGCTTCGGCGGATATCCGCCTTTGCTGGCGGCTTGGGCGCCGTTCTTCCTGTTCCTGCTGGTTGGAGAGACCGTGCTGGTGCGCACGGAGGAGTGACCGCACGCTCCTGATCGGCCGGGAACCGCGAGGTTTTGGGCTGCGTTCGGAAAGAGAACCATGATCAAAGGAGCATCTTTCATGAAATCTGCCACGCTCGCCATCCTGACCGCCCCGGCTCTTCTGACGCTTGCCGCCTGCGCCGAGGGTGAACGCGAAATCCCGGAGCAGCCTGAGGGTGAGGAAGTTCTGGACGTTACGTCAGATGCGCCCGCATCCGTGCAGAACTACGAACCGACGGCGGACACCGCCGAAGGTGACGCAACGGAAGAACCCGCTGAATCGGATGACGCGATGCCCGAGGCGACCGAATAGCAGTCGGCGCCCTTCTGTTACTGACGTAGAGTAATCAGCCTTCCCGGCGGCCCATTGTGCTGCGGGCAATGCGCCCAACCAGCGGGATCATGCCAGGGTGACTGGCTTCCGCAAAGGTCGAAGTGTCGCCCAGCTTGGCTGAGATACGCCGGTGCGCCTCGTGCAGAGAGTGATAAGGCATCGACGGGATGAGATGGTGCAGCGCGTGATAGCGCAGACCCACGGGTGCCCAGATACCCGCGACGAAGCTGGGCACATTCACGCTGTCGAGATACTGCGCGGTGACGGTCATCGCCTCGCCATCGTTCTCCCACAGGTGCGCGACCAGTGTGCGAAGCTGGTTGAACACCGCAACTGCAGCGGCGATGCCGGCGGCAATCAGCAGCGGACGCCATCCGAGCCAGAACGGCGTTGTCATCAGGAATATCGCCCATAAACTGGCGCCAACCTGCTGAAACAGGAACCAGCCGCGCTCATTGGCCTCCGGCGGGCGGCGGCGGAATGACGGGTTGATCGAGAGCGATGACAGCCGCTCCCACGCGAAGCGACGCACCGGCGGGATGATAAGTCCGATGGGGGCCAGTATGCCCCAGCGGACGATCAGCGCGATAGGCGCAAGCGCAGCGACAACGACGAACAGCGGCAGGCTCCACGGCTTCATCAAGGCAAGCGGCATGTATTCCGGGTCTTCGATGGTGCCATACTTGGTGCGCGCGTGATGCAGCGTGTGCACGCTTTCGTACATCAGGCTGGGCGTCAGCATCGGAATGCCCACCAGCAGGTTCCACCCGGTGCGAAAACCGGGCAGGGCATCACGGTGCAGATGGGTAATCTCGTGAATGAAGAGCAGTGCGCGATATAGTGCGAAGACGGAAATCACGCCCAGCACAATGGCCTGCCAGGTGCTGTCGACAAGGATCGCGCCTGCCAGGGCGGCGTAGCCCACCAACGCCGAAATAATCATGTCCGGCCAGTATATTTCCGGACGCGCGGTGTTGATATCGCGCGTCAGTTCTGCCGCGGCGCGAAGCATGGTCTTGTCGTCAGGAATCTGCGCGTGAATGCGCCTGCGCTGTGCCTGTCCGGCAGCGGGCTGTTGTTCAGAAATGTTGCTCGTCGCGTCCATAAGGCGGCTCTATAATGCAAATTGTCCAAAAGTGCGATGCGCTTGGCGACATGTGCCAGCGTGCTTGACACGGCCTTGATGCATATCAAGAGCGAACTTGAAATGAACGAAAGGTCGGATGTGTGAGTGAACAGATAGATATTGTGCCGGTTTCCGGCAAGAGAGACCTCGATGCGTTCATCGAAATTGCCTATGAACTGAACGAGCGCGACCCGAACTGGGTGCCGCCCCTTCGCATGGAAGTGCGCGAGCTGCTTACCCCGGGGAAGAACCCTTTTTTCGAACATGCCAAGGTGCAACTCTTCCTCGCGCGGCGCGCGGGCAAGGTGGTGGGCCGGATCTCTGCGCATTATGACGAACTGGCGCTGGCCCAGCCGCCCGAACAGGGCAGCGGGCCAGGCACCGGGAACTGGGGCTTCATGGAGGCGACCGACCAATCCGTGATGGCTGCCCTTATTGCGCGGGCCGAGGATTGGCTGCGCGAGCAGGGCATGACGCGCGTCCTCGCCCCGATCAGCCTTTCCGTGTGGGAGGAGCCGGGCTTGTTGGTGGACGGACATGACCACCCGCCGATGGTCATGATGGGGCACCACAGCGCCGATTATCAGGAATGGGTCGAGGCACAGGGCTATCAAACGGCCAAACGGCTGCTCACTTACGATCTGCCGGTTCGTGAAGGCTTTCCGCCGCTGATCAACCGCATTGTCGCCTCTGGCGAAAAATCCAGCCGGATCGCGGTGCGCAACGTGAACATGAAAGATTTCACCGGCGATGCCGCGATCTGCATGGATATCCTCAACTCCGCATGGTCGAGCAACTGGGGCTTCGTGCCATTTACCGAAGCCGAAAAGGCCTATGCCTCAAAAAAGCTGAAGTCGATCACGCTGGAAGGCGCGAACATGATAGCCTACGTCGATGGGGAACCGGCGGCGTTCATGTTGTCTTGGCCGGACATCAATCTGCAGCTGACAAAGTATGACGGGAAGCTGTTTCCGTTCAACTGGGCGAAGCTGCTCTGGTGGTTGCGTAAACCTGAATCCAGCAACTGGCGCGTCCCCCTGATGGGGGTGGTCCCCAAGTACCAGAACAGCCGCATGGCGAGCCAGCTGGCCTTCATGATGATCGAATATATCCGCCGCTACGTGGTGAAGAATTTCCAGGTTGAGAGGGCAGAAGTTGGCTGGATCCTGGAAGACAATCAGGGAATGGTTGCCATCGCAGATGCGATCGAGGCGAAAATCAATCGCGAATACCGGATCTACAGCAAGCAGTTGTAAATAGGCTTCTGCCTATGCCGGGGAACCCGCTGCCTCTGCACCGCGTTGCGTTGGCAGGGTTACTTCTGCAATCCGATACACCAGTTCCCCCGCGGAGGCCGATGAGCAACACAGCTGTTTCCAGAACCGGCTCCGGCAAGAAAGCCCGGTCTCCAAAGCTAGGCCGCGTCCTGCTGGTCGAGGACGATGCCGTGCTGGCCATGTCGCTGGAGGACGCGCTGTTGAAAGGCGGGGCAGAGGAAGTCATCATCTGCCACACCATGCAGTCGACCATGGAGCAGCTGGAGCAGGGCGACAATCTGGACGCCATCGTGCTGGATGTTCACCTGGCCGATCGCGATGACGGCTGGGCGCTGGCAGAGCTGGTGGACATGCTCGGTCCGAAGCGTCCGTGGATCGCCTTCTCCACCGGGTCGCCGGGCGATATCCCGAAAGAAGTCGCACAGATGGGACCGGTCTTTGAAAAGCCGTACGATCCCGATCAGCTGGTTGAAGTGATGGCGGCCGGACGCAAGCGCGGCTTGTTTTCACGCCTCCTTCGCTGACATAATCCCACTCTGTCTAACCCCGAATAATCCAGACCCGCACAATCGCGCGAACCTGCATTCCTGTACGCGCGACGAAAAAAAGGCCCCCGATCTGTGATCGGAGGCCCCTTGGGATCGTATCACCAGCCGCTTGGACGGGAGGGGGTCTCGGCGGTGATACAGACTAAATGACCGTCCTGAAAACAGGTTCCCCGCCCACTGACAAAAAATCGAAAAAAATTCTGCGCCGACGCTTACGGCTTGTTGTCGCACGCCGATAAGGGGGTGGACATCGGCTCTTAATACGCCAAGTGGAACCCATGCGCACCGCGCGCGTTCACGTGACACCTACACATCGGGAAGGGTAAATATGAGTATTGGTGCCGAAGTCGCCGCACACCTGCCATTTCTCCGCCGCTATGCGCGCGCTCTTACAGGCTCGCAATCAACCGGCGACGCATTCGTTCAGGCCACTCTGGAAGCCGCACTTGCGGACGACAGCCTTGCTGACAGCCTGCGCGGTGGACGCGTGCCACTGTACAAGGCGTTCAACAAGGTCTGGTCCAGCGCCTACATGGAAGTGGAAAGTGCCGAATCCATCGGCAGCAGCCACGAGATTGCCGCTCAGGACCAGCTGAAGCGCATCACACCGGTTAATCGGCAGGCGCTTCTGCTTACCACGGTTGAGGATTTCTCCACTGCGGAGGCTGCCGAAATCATGGAGATGAGCGAAGGCGACGTCGAGGAGCTGGTTCGCGAAGCCGTGGCAGAGATCGAGCGCGAGAGCGCGACGAGCGTGCTGATCATCGAAGATGAGCCATTGATCTCCATGCAACTGGAAGACCTGGTGAAATCGCTTGGCCACGAGATTTGCGGCACGGCGGCCACCCGCACGCAGGCGCAGGATGTTGTTGCTGACAAGACGCCCGGCCTCGTCCTGGCGGATATCCAGCTGGCTGACGGATCTTCGGGTCTTGACGCGGTGGACGATATCCTCGCCATCCAGTCAGTTCCGGTGATTTTCATCACCGCTTATCCTGAGCGTCTGTTGACGGGCGACCGGCCCGAGCCGACCTATCTCATCACCAAGCCATTTCAGGAAGACACGGTGCGCGCGGCTATCAGCCAGGCGCTGTTCTTCGGCTCCAGCCGTCCGCTAGACTGATACGGCCAAGGCGTCCCCGGCGAGTTACTCGCCGGGGCTCCTCCACAACACCCACCACGCGATACCTGCTGCGGCCAATCCGCCCAGCACGTTCGCGGCCAGTTCGGCCAGGTAAACAGCCTGCGTGCCCATCGCACCACGCATCAACCAGGCAAATGGCACCATCACCAGCATCACACGGCTGATTGACAGGGCAAGGGCGTTGCTGGCCCGATCGATGGCGTTCAGCGCGCCGTTGACGACAATCAGCACACCATACCCGGCATAGCCCCAGACAGAAATCGCGAGATAGGCGCTGGTGGCTTCCAGCGTCTGTGCCTCGTCGCTGAACAGTTCGGCAAACCATTCCCGTGAGGAATACAGGATCAGTGCGGCAGCAAGGCCGTAGACCAGACAGAAAACTCCGGCCTGCACCAGCGCGCGCCGGGCCCGGTGATATTGGCGCGCACCCCAGTTCTGGCCGACTATCGCACCGATTGAGCCTGAAAGTGCCAGCAAGGGCACTACGGCAAAGCTTTGCAGGCGCCCGCCTGCGCCGAACCCGGCGACGGCCGCCGATCCTTCCGCCGCAAGCAGTGAGGTGAGGATGGCGAGCCCGGCGGGGTTGATCGAATTGGTAAAGGCCGCTGGGCCTGCGACGCGGGTAAGCGCCTTCAACTGCACGCCCACACGGCAATTCTTCACCGCTGAAGGACGGAAGGGCAGATCATGACGTTCCAGCAACCAGAAGGCCATGGCTATGCCAACGATCCAACCGCCGATGGTTGCATAGGCCGCGCCTGCCACGCCGAACCCTTCGATTCCGAACGCGCCAGTGATCAGCAGCGGATCGAGGATCCAGTTCACAATCGAATAGACTATCAGAACGGCGGTGTTGCTCTTGGCCGCACCTTGCCCGCGCAGAACGCCGTTCGCGCCCATCATCGTCATCATCAGGATGAAGCCAAAGGCATAGGGCTTCATGTACTGGTCGATCAGCGGCAGGATCTTGGCATCGGCCTGCATCAACTGGAATAGCGGCTGGCGGACCAGAAACAACAGCAGGCCCAGCGTGATCCCGGCGGCAAGGCCCAGCATCAGGCCAAGGTTGGCGCGGGCCAGCGCGCGCTCTTCGTCGCCTTCGCCCAGCGCACGGCTGACCACGGAATTGATTCCCACCATCACGCCCACGCCAAGACTTTGCAGTGCCGTGATAACCGGGAAAATGAAGCTGATTGCCGCCAGTTCATTCGCGCCCAGCTGACCGATGAAATAGGCGTCGATCACGCCGACGGACATGATCGCGGCCACTCCCACCACGGCGGGCGCGGTCTGGCGCACGAGGTGGCCGGCGATGGAGCCGCGCACCAGCTTGGCGCGCGGGTTGTCGGGAGTCTGTGTATTAGCGGTCATGCGCCCCCAGGTGGTGTCAGGCCGTCCAGCGGCAACATGGGCCTTAGCGGGTGGAGCAAAGCGATCAACTCCCCGCGATACATGGCCTCCTGTTACCGAAATCCAGTTCTGGAGCGCGACAAACGGGTGACGAATGACGTCGCAGCGCTGGACTTCCAAAGCCAGACAGGCAAGATCGACAGTCTCGATTGCACCTCGCGCAACTGACAGGCAAAGCGAACCCATGACAGCCATGACGGTGAACGAGCGGCCAGTCGATTTCGACATGGATCCAGACACGCCCTTGTTGCACGCGCTACGCGATGCGGCCAACCTGACGGGCACGAAGTACGGTTGCGGCGAAGGCGATTGCGGCGCGTGCATGGTACTGGTGGATGGCGAGGCGCTGCGATCCTGCCTGGTAACAATTGGCGAGGCTGAAGGGCGGTTCATCACCACGATCGAGGGCCTCAGCCGCGACCGCTCGCATCCCGTGCAGCAGGCACTGGTGGCAGAGCAGGCGATCCAGTGCGGCTTCTGCACTCCGGGTATCGCCATCGCCGCGGCAAGCCTTCTGCGGGGCAATCCCGATCCTACCGAAGCGCAAATTCGCGCGGCGATACCCAACCTGTGCCGCTGCGGAGTCTATCCTCGCCTCATCAAGGCGGTCCAGCGAGCCAGCCGGGTTGGCCGACGGCGGGAAACCATCAGCGCCGCGCCTCCACCGGGTATAGACCGGGAAGACGCGGCGCGGGTGGTGCCGGGGATGCGGACGGAAAGCCCGGCGGCGGACGCCGAAGGCTCCGACTAGAAGCGAAGCCTTGCGCCCAGCGACGCATTCAGCGGTGCGCCCGGCTGGATGTTGTTGTCACCGTGCGCGGAGGGGTAGTATTCCTCGTCAAACAGGTTCTCGACATTCAGCTGCAGCGACAGGGCATCGGTCGCTTCGAAGAACACGGCTGCATCCACACGGGTGTAGGACGGCAGCACGACGTCGTTGCTCATGCTGGCGAACTGTTCCGAGAGGTGGGTTAGGCCAGCGCCAAAGCCAATCCGCTCTGTTACGTCATAGCGCGCCCAGGCGGTGATCTGGTGCTCTGGCACCTGCTGCAGGACTGTGCCCGCCGTCGCCCCCGTAGTGGTGGAGGTGATTTCCCCGTCGAGATAGGCATAGCCAAGACTTATTGAGAGGCCATCCACAGGCTCACCCGTTGCACCAAGCTCGAAGCCGTCGACCTGGCTTTCACCCGCCAGGATCACCAGTCCGGGATTGGCTGGATCGGGGGCGGTGGTGTTGGAGCGTGTCAGGCGGAAGACGGCCGCAGTCAGCAGCAGTTCGGGATGCGGCGCCCACTTTACGCCTGCCTCGATATTTTCGAACGTTTCCGGCTCCAGCGTTTCATCCTGCTGGCTGAGCACGGTGAACTGGTTGCCCGATTGCGGCAGGAAGCTTTCGGCATAGCTGGCGTAGATCGAAAGGTTCGGCTGCGGCTTCAGGATGGCGCCGAAACGCGGGCTCCACCGCTCGTCCACGCGCGCCGCGTCGAAGTTGGCGATCAGATCCGTGGTTTCCAGATCGAAGCGATCGTAGCGAACGCCCGCCACCAGTTGCAGTATGCCGATATCCAGCTGCTCCTGCGCATAGAAGGAAAGCGTGGACAGTTCGCTGGTGCTGGCCCGCTGCGGCTGAAGCGTAAAGGCGGGGACGCTGATCGTCCGGTCGAGCGGCACCGTAACGCTGGTGTCCGCTCCGCCATTGAAGAGCGCACTGTTGCGCACTGCATCGGTATCCTGTGAACCCGCTTCGACACCAACCAGCAGCGTGTGGTGAACGCTGCCGGTGTCGATCTGGCCAACCAGGTTGAGCTGGCCGATCAGGTTCTGGCGATCGGTCCCGCTTTCATAGCCGGCCAGCCGCGTGGTGGTGGCAGTGGTGCCGGACGTGGGCACGATGTTCGAATAGAACTTTGCGTAATCCGCGAACATGAGGCTCGCGTTCAGGCTCCACGCGCCGCTGAAGTCATGTTCCAGCCGGGTGCGGGCAACATGCACTTCCACGTCGCTGAAATTGTAATCGGGGTCGCCGAAGAATGTCTCGTCAAAGCCGCGCAGCGGGCCGCCGTCGATGCTGGGCAGGCCGCGGTCGACCACGCGTTCGTCATCGTCATAGGTATAGTAGGCATAAAGGCGCGTAGCGGGGCCAAGGTTGGCCGTTACCGTGGGCGATATGCCAAAGAAGCGGCCATCGTATACATCGCGGTGATTGTCGAATTCCTCGTATGTGCCGGTCACACGCACAGCAATGTTTTCGCTTGCGGGCAGGTTGGCATCACCCGTCAGGGCGAAAGCGCCGAAAGTATCGACCTGCGCACCCAGAGAATATG
>MDTG01086003.1_pt1 | contig 13673 bp, 10 predicted proteins | sample 811421 | NCBI WGS metagenome assembly MDTG01 (sample SAMN05326645, study PRJNA326480) | marine metagenome | isolation source: seawater | place: Pacific Ocean: South East | collected 2011 | reverse complement strand
TGCGGTTCGATCACGGTCAGAAACGGCACGTGCTACAAGTGCAACAACTGCGGTAACTCGATGGGTTGCAGCTGATTTTCAAGCCGCGCTCGTGTTGAACGGGCGCGGCGGACAGGATTCAGGCGCTGCTTGTGCGGCAAGTGAAAGTCGGCGATTGGACGGAACCAACCTGCCGTCGATCGGATGAGCACGGAGCTCGCGAAATCCGATCCTCGAGACCCGACGACGGGTCACTCCGCGAGGTCTCGCCTGATCTGTCCGAGTATCCGGAGGTGTCTCACCTGGACTGAGACGTTTCCGGACTCCTTTCACCCTCGGGACGAAGCCCACCTCGTCCCGAGGGTGTTCTTTTTTTGCACTGAGAACCTCACAAAGTGCAGAAAGACCGCGGGATTGCCGATGGAGAGGTACATTGGCGATCGAACATGGAGATCGAGGCGATGAAGACACGCAAGGCCCTGCGCCTGGCGACATCCGTGGCGATGGTGACAGGCGGCCTTGCCGGCTGCTCGACGTCGCATCACCCAGTCGACACGGGTCGGATCAACCACATCGTCCTGATCACGTTGAACGAAGCCTCGCAATCCGAAGCCCTGATGGCTGATTGCGACCGGATGCTCGCGACGATTCCAAGCGTCACCGCCTACGCCTGTGGCCCTCATGTGGAAACGGGCAGAACCAAGGCTGTGAACGACCGGTACACGCTGGGCCTGCTTGTGTCATTCGATGACATGACGGGGTACAAGGCCTATCTTCAACACCCGGGCCACCTCGCACTTCTCGAGAAGTGGAAACCAGAGTTCTCCGAACTGACGATTTACGATTTTGGGGACGCTTCAGATGCCGGAGGGTGAAGACTCGGTGCGGGGCACGAAGGGAACGACAGTCATGCAAAGCATTCAGACACCGATGAAAAAAGGGCGGAAGATCAAGCTGATCATCATGCTCGTGGCATGCGTGATCTCCATCGGCTACGGAGGCTGGCAGGTCTGGAGCAGAATCCCGCAACGCACCGAGGAAGCGGAGACCTATCGTGCCGCCAAGGACACCTTCGACGCACTGGTCATCGTCTCCGGGGAATTGAAGGCGCGGGGAGAGGGGCTCGATGAGGCGCAGGCAATCGAATACAACGAAGCCGAGCAGATCCTCTCCAGGTTCAAGGACGAGAAACCTCAACCTCCCAGCAAATACGACGCGCTCATCAATCTGTGGGTCTGGGTGATCGGCGGAATCGTCACGATTCCGTTCGTGCTGTGGCCATTCTGGAAGTTCCGCAATGGCGGATGGATACTCGGCGAGGACGGCTCACTCACCACCCCCAAGGGGGCGATGTTTCCCGCAGACCGCATCGTGGGAATCGACATGTCCAGCTGGCGAGGCCTTCTCGACCCACAGGCGAGCAACAAGAGCACGTGGCAGGCGAAGGTCATCCTTGCAGACGACCAGAAGCTCGTGATCGACGACTACCTCTGGGAGGACGCGGACAAGATCATCGCACATCTGGCCCACCAGTTTCAGCCTGAGACCTGGGATGCCAAGGGCGAATTGATCAAGAGCCCGGATTCAAGCGATTCCGATGAGGCTTCGGGTGACGATGCGGATGCGTCCGAGAAGTGAACTGGACGGACTTCGCGTCGGCAAGAGCCAAAAAACGCCATTGCACATGACTGATGGAGTGGGGAAAGGCTATAGTTCCTCTTCATTCCCAGTCCCATCACACAGACAACGCACCATGAATCGAGTCGAACGCCATGCCCAGAGTGACGAACGAACCGACAACTCCACTTCAGAAGATCGATCGCTGCGAAACCCTGAGCCATCGACCCAGGCTTCTTCTGGGGAAGATCGGTCTTGACGGACACGACCGAGGCGTGAAGCTGATCGGCCGATTGATGAGGGACAGCGGCGTCCATGTGATCTACTCGGGACTCTGGCAGACACCGCGAAGTCTCGCGATCAGCGCCCGCGATGAAGACGTGGACATGGTGGCCTGCTCGATGATGAGCAATTCACATCTGGTGCTGGTGCCCAGATTGATCAACGAATGCGCGACCGTTGGTCGCCCGGACATGACGATCAGCGTGGGAGGAATCATCCCCCAGGAAGACGTCCCTGCCATGCTCGAGGCAGGCGTCGCCCATGTGCATCACACCGGGACGACCCTCGACGACATTTTGGAATGCGTCAGATCCAGCGTCAATCCCTACAAGTCGATCGACACGCTCGAACATCCGATCGCCAGACTGGCTCGCGCGATCAGCATCGTTCATGATGGTGGAGAATGCGATGCGCCACGACGCCGACCCGCTCGCGTGGTTGGAATAACCGGAGCGCCCGGTGCAGGGAAATCGACCCTTGTCGCTTCGATGGCCTCCGAGGCCGTCAGACGTGGCGAGAAGATCGCGGTTCTGGCCTTCGATCCAATGAGCCCCATCACCAGTGGCGCACTGCTGGGAGACAGGCTCCGGGTCGACTTCAACAAGATCGACGAGGGAATCTTCTATCGATCCCTCGCGATCGTCGGCGAAGACTATCGAAGCCTCCCAGACATCATCGAATTGATCGGCGGAGCGGGTTTCGACAAGTTGGTCATCGAGACCGTCGGCGCGGGACAGAACGACGTCGCGATCCGGAACCAGGTCGACAAGACCGCGGTGGTGGTCGTACCTGGCATGGGAGATGCCGTGCAGATGGACAAGGCGGGCATCCTTGAGATCGCCGACCTGTTCGTCTGCAACAAGGCGGATCACGTCGGCGAAGCCAAGCTCGTGCGCGAACTCCTCGACATCGCCGAAGGAAGACCGATCCACGAGACGGTCGCCACTCTCGGTAAAGGGGTGGTCGAGCTGCTTGATGAATTGCTGGGAGACTGATCTCCCCCCCGACGATCGATCCATGGATCGATTCAGTCGAGTTCGCCGGAGCGTGCCCGCCGCCATGTACCCATGATCTGGGACCTGCCCATGTTGCAACAGAGCAAGGTGCGGCTTCCTGCGCTGCCTGGCAGGGCTCCGTGCAGCACGCGACGATTGTCGATCACGACGAGATCACCGGCCTGAACACGAAAGCGATTCTGAATCCCCTCTCGCTCGACGACACGCGAAAGAAGCTCGTAGGCCTCGGCGCAGACGGCAAGACGGTCTCCGGGACATGCGAAGTCGATGGCAGCGGGGTCATTGAAGATGATTCTTCGAAGCGAACCGTCCACGCCTGTCTCAAGCATGGGGATGAGCCGACGATCACTGCTGGAACGCTCTCCGACGAACAACATCGGCCAGCGCGCAAGCTCTGCCGCGCCGACGGGCGATTCCATCGCAACGGTCGTCACCGCATTCAAACCGTCGACGAGAATCATGTCGCCGCCCTTGAGATTGGAATCCACGCACAGGCGAAGGTGGTAATCGGGCATCGGATCGAGATGCGGAGATTCGGTGTGAGGCGCGAACAGAGAAGCGGTCCCCTCGCCGCCGTCGTGCCGCAACGTCTCGCGGTGGATCTTCAGATGCCCCTGAGGTCCATCGAAACCGAGCCGTCTTGCGATCTTGAAGAAGGAAGCCTCATCGGCATCCACGCCTCGAATTCTCGCATAACCGCGTCGCAACAGTGAATCAAGAAACGAACGGACCGCAGCCGGCGACTCGAGGGTGTCGCAGTCGATCTGCCGATTGGGTTGGTCGGATGAATTGAAGGGCGTCTGATCGGGACCTTCACCCGCCAGCATGTCGGAGCTCGCACCGAGTCGATCCCGGTCGATGCGAAACAGCTCGTTCTCACCTTCGAACTGGACATCCCAGGCATCGAATTCATCGAGATAGTTGATCGATCGGATGCGGACATCGGAGGGAATGCCGGTTGAGAGCGACGCCCGCTGGCCGAGAGAATCAGAGACGCCGGAGGTGAGCACCATCATGCGCAGCCAGCGTGCGGGTACACGGCGACTGAGTTCGCCGCTGCCGAAGAGCGCGGCCGCACCGGAATCGACGACGGAGAGGGAATCATTACCTGATTTGATGGCCTGATCGAGCATAAGAGGTGGACGATACAACAGAATCAGGCCCCGTGGGCGGAAGAGGAAAGAATGAGCGTGGGAAGTTCGAACACTTTGTACAATCATGAGTTCAGACAAGATCGCCCACAGCCCGGAGATTCGAGAGAATGACCACGATGACCAGCAAAGATTCCGTCACCCTTGCACGAAACACCAATCAGGCATTTGGAATCGGCGAATTCGCCGTCCGCTTCCTCGGACCTGATTCGAAGGAACCGGGCACACCCGACCAGAGCGTTCGTGACAGGACCATGATGTTCTTCACTGACAGCATCCTCTGCGGTGTCTCCGCTCTTGCTCTGGGCACCAACGCACCTCGGATACTTCGCGAGGAGGCGCTGGACTATCCCAGCGAAAAAGGCGTCCCGGTGATGGGATCGACCACCAAGGTGAAAGCGGAGAAGGCGATTCTCGCCAACTCCTCCGCGGTCCGGGAATGGGATTCCAATGGAACCAACTTCGGCTTCAGACCCGAACACGGTCATGTCGCAGGTGAATTCGGACACAATGATTTCTACTCTGTCGCCATCGCCGCCGCTCAGCTTGCCGGACGAAGCGGAGAGGATGCCCTTCTGGGCATGATCCTGCTGGATGAGATCAGAGGGCGCCTGGCCGAGGTCTTCAGTCTCAAGTCCTACAAGATCGACCATGTCGTCCATGGAGCGATCGCAAGTGCCGCCGTCTACGGCGCGATGCTTGGCGCGACCGCGGAACAGATCGAATCAGCGATCGGCATGTGCGTCGCACACTTCATTCCCTGGAGAGCGATTCGTGCGGGCAAGCAGCTCAGCGATTCGAAGGGCGCATCCGCGGCGATCTCCACCGAAGTCGCGATCGTCTCGATGCAGCGTTCCATGCGCGGCTTCATCGGACCCAAGGACATCTTCAGGAATCCGGAAGCCATCTGGCGCCAGTTCGAACCAACCGATGGTGACGCTCCCTTCGACCTGATCCTCTCCCACGGCGGATCTGATTTCGCGGTCATGGGCATGCACTTCAAGCTCGGACTCTACGAGCACCAGTCGGCTGGAGCACTTCAGGGACTGATCAATCTTCTGCTTGAGAATCCCGAGATCACCAAGCATCCGGGTCAGATCAGCAAGATCAAGGTGACGGCCTACGAGCCCGCCTTTGGAATCATCGGAGATCCAGCAAAACGCGATCCCAAGACCCGTCAGTCGGCAGACCACTCGATGGTCTTCATTCTCAGCCGAAAGCTGAGGAAGGCCATTCTCGCGGGCGACCAGCTCGCGACGGACAACGACGCCTTGTGGAAGCAGCTGATGCTGATGCCTGAGGATTATTCCGATGAAGCGCTTTTCGACGAACAGACCCGCGGCCTCATGCAGCTGATCGAGTTCGAACACGGTGGAGAGGAATACGACAGTCGCTATCCGGACGGTATTCCGACCTCGATCGTCCTCCAGATGGCGGATGGCCGCGAGCTCGATTCAGGCCTCGTGATGTATCCCGCAGGGCATGCACGCAATGAGACGGCGGACCTCAAGGGAATCCTCGCGACCAAATTCTCACGAATGGCAGCACTCGGCATGGACGGTCACGAAGCCTCGGTGGACAGACTGAACAATCTCACCGCTCTGGATTCGGAAGCCCTCTGGAACATCTGGGACTTCGAGATCAAGGATGTGGGCGGGTTCTCCTGAACCGGCTCAGGCGTCGACCAATCTGAGAACGCTTTCGACTTCGTCGGGGCTCCCGAGGAGCACCGGCACCCGCTGATGAAGTTCGGTGGGCTGCACGTCGAGAGTCTTCTGGTTGCCGCTGTAGGCGAGTCCGCCGGCCTGCTCGATGATCATCGCCATCGGGTTGGCTTCGTAGAGCAGGCGCAGCTTGCCTTCCGGATTCTTGAGCGTGGGCGGGTAGATGAAGACACCTCCGCGCATGAGGATCCGATGGACGTCGGCGACCATCGAACCGATGTAGCGACTCGAATATCCATGTTCATGAGCCCATTGCAGGTACGTTCGATAGCCGGTCGGAAATTGTTCGGCGTACGCTTCGTTCACGGAATAGGTCTTGTTGCCGGGAGGAATCTTCAGGCCGCTTTCGACATGAAGGAATGACCCTATGGCCATGTCGAGCACGAACATGTCGACGCCGTGACCCGTGGTCAGCACCAGGACGGTCGAAGAACCGTAGAGGATGTATCCAGCGGCCACCTGGTGAAGTCCCTTCTGACAGACGGTCCGTTCGGCGCTTCCAATCTCGAAATCGTTTCTAAGAACGGTGAAGATGGTGCCCACACCGACCGCGACGTCGAGATTGCTCGACCCGTCGAGAGGATCGAAGAGGACGCAGTATTTACCGCCGTCGGAACCGGAACGCAGAATGAGAGGCTCCTCATCCTCCTCCGAGGCCAGAACAGCGATCGATTCACGACCACCAAGACACTTCAGAAGCACCTCGTTTGCGATCACATCCAGCTTCTGCTGCATCTCTCCTTGCACGTTTTCGGAGCCGATGGCCCCAAGTACATCATCAAGGCGGGCCCGTCGAACCTTGTTGGCGATCGTCTTTCCAGCGAGCGAGATAGCCGAAATGATCCACGAAAAGTCCCCTGAGGCACCAGGATGCTTCGATTCCTCGGAAAGTACGTGCGTCTGGAGGGAGGAAAGATTGTCCGGGACCAGATCATTCGATTCAGAAGTGTGCTCGCTCATGTCCCTGTCTTCGGCTCGATGAGGTGATCGTGTCCAAACGTCGCCCAAAGCCGGCTTTGGGTATGATCCATGGCCCAACGCACCCCACTCAGATTCGGAATGGAGCCCAATGAACATCGATCAACCCGTCATCCTTTCAGCGAAGAGAACACCCATCGGCAAGTTCATGGGAGGCCTGAGCAGGACCACCGCCCCACAACTGGGCGCACATGCCATCAAGGGTGCTTTGCAGGAATCCGGCGTGTCAGCCGCCGCAATCGAGGAAGTCTTCATGGGATGCGTGCTTCAGGCCGGAGTCGGACAGAACCCCGCTCGACAGGCCGCCCTGGGTGCAGGAATCCCTGACACCGTCACCGCGGTCACGATCAACAAGGTCTGTGGTTCGGGACTGGAAGCGGTGATGCAGGCCGCACGAGCGATCCGAGCCGAAGACATTGCATTCGCCGTGGCAGGTGGCATGGAGAACATGGATCTCGCACCCCACTTCGTCCAGGCCAGAAGTGGTGTGAAGTACGGTGCGACCACGATGCAGGACCACATGGCCGCAGACGGACTCACTTGTGCGTTCGAGAAGTGGCCGATGGGCAACGCAGCGGAATGGGTCGCGGACGAACATGATGTCAGTCGCGAGGAACAGGATCGTTTCAGCGCGCAAAGTCACAATCGGGCCGAAGCCGCATGGGATGCGGGTCACTTCGATGCTGAAGTCTCACCGATGACCGCGGAGGAGTGCAATGCTCGAGCCGGGGTCGAACGCGATGAAGGCTTCAGAGCGGGCTCCACGGCTGAATCACTCGCGAAGCTTCGTCCAGCTTTCGTCAAGGAGGGGTCGGTCACGGCCGGCAATGCCTCCCAGATCTCCGATGGCGCAGCTGCGATCGTGGTCGCAAGTGCCTCCGCGGCGGAAGCTGCGGGCGCGACCCCACTTGCACGAATCGCGGGCTACAACACCGTGGGCATCGAACCCAAGAAACTGTTCTGGGCCCCAAAGCTGGGTATCGAGAAGATGCTGAAGGACCATAAACTCAAGGTGTCGGACATCGATCTCTTCGAGATCAATGAAGCCTTCGCGGCTCAGGCCCTCGCCAACGCGAAGGGATTGGGCGTCCCCGAGGACAAGATGAACATCTGTGGTGGCGGCATCGCCCTGGGTCACCCCATCGGTGCGAGTGGTGCACGAGTTCTGGTGACGCTTCTGCACCAGCTGGTGAGAACCGGTGGCAAGCGAGGCATCTGCAGTCTCTGCCTCGGAGGCGGCAACGCAGTCACGATGCTTCTGGAACGAGACTGATCCACCCCCCCGCGGGCAACGAATCCCATGATCCGCTGACCGGCCATCTGGCCGGTCAGTGGCCCACGGGCTCGCCGGTCTGCACGCGCCAGAGATTCGCATAGACACCGTCCATGGCCAGCAGCTGGTCGTGGGTCCCACGTTCGACCACTCGACCCGAGTCGAGAACATTGATGCAATGAGCGTGCCGCACCGTCGAGAGACGATGTGCGATCACGATCGTGGTGCGTCCCTCACAGATCGTGCGAAGCGAGCGCTGGATCGCAGCCTCGGTTTCGTTGTCGACGCTTGCCGTGGCTTCATCAAGCACCATGATCGGAGCGGATTTGAGCACGGCACGCGCCATGGCGATTCTCTGGCGCTGCCCCCCGGAAAGTTTCTGTCCGCGCTCCCCGACGATCGTGTCGTAGCCGTTCGGCAGTGCACGAATGAAGTCATGCGCCTCTGCGAGACGTGACGCCTCGAAGAGCGTTTCGTCTGAAGGTGTTTCCCAGTGCGAACACTCGTCATCGGGACCGGGCCATCCATAGGCGATGTTCTCTCGAATGGTGCCATCGAAAAGATAGACGTCCTGACTGACCAGGGAGATGGCACGTCGAACCTGCCGGACGGAAAGCGTGCGGAGATCGCACCCGTCGATCAGGACGGGACCTGATCGCACGGAATCAACGTCGTAGAACCTCAGCAGCATCTTGATGATGGTGCTCTTGCCTGCACCGGTGGATCCCACGATTGCAGTGGTCAGCCCTGCCGGGCAGTCGAGCTCGAGCCCGTCGAGAACCGGAGCCTTCGGGTCGTAGGCGAAGTGGACGTCGTCGAAACGAACGGCACCCTCCACCGCTTCGATCGGAAGATCCACGGTTCCATCAAGAATGGTGGGCTTGACATCGAAGAGTTCGAAGATGCGTCGGGTCGAAGCCATCGCACGCTGATATAGATCGAGGATCGCACCCACCCGAGTGAAGGGCCAGAGGAGGCGCTGGGTGAGGAAGACCAGGAGCGCGAAGGCCCCCACGGCAAGCTCACCTTCCAGTGCCAGCCAGCCTCCGTACAGAAGAGTCACCATGAATCCACACATGATGACCACTCTGATCAGAGGGCTGAAGGCAGCGCTCAGAATGATCGCTCGCCGGTTTCGTTCGGCATATCCATCACTCTCGGTCCGCAGTCGCTCGAGTTCGCTGGACTCGGCGGTGAAACTCTTGACGGTCGCCATGCCTCCGAGCGAGTTGGCCAGCTGGGCGTTGAGATCACCGACCTTCCCTCGCATCGCGTCATAGTGCGGCTCGAGTCGTTTCTGGAACCAGAGAGATCCGACGATCACGACAGGCACGGGAATCATCGCCAGCCATGCCAGGTCTGGAGAGATCAGAAAGAAAGCCGTGATCACGGTGATCGCCGTGACGGTGAGTTGGATGATGTCGTTCGCACCACCATCGAGAAAACGCTCCAATTGATTGACATCATCAGAAAGGACGGCAAGCAACCCTCCCGTCGATCGATCCTCGAACCAGGTGAGGTCGAGACTCTGGACGTGGTTGAAGACATCCATTCTCGCCTCGTGCTGGATCGACTGGGCGAGATGTCTCCAAAGCACTCCGAACAACCATTCAAAGATCGACTCGAACGACCAGATGATCGCGGTGAGCACGCCGAGAAACACCAGCTGCATGAAGGGATCCGAGATCCCCACCTGCGCCACGATGGAATCCTGCTTTTCAACCACGACATCCACGGCTGCCCCGATGATGAACGGAGGTGCGAGGTCGAAGAGCTTGTTCAGGACCGAACACGTGGATGCAAGCAGGATGTTTCGCCTGAATGGACGTGCGTATCGGAGCAGACGTGTGATGGGTGCGTCGATCATGTGCCTGAAATCATTGGAGTGAAAGGGAAATTCGAGTCCAGTGCTGCCGGGATCCGATCTTAATGGAACGAAGGCGGTTCTGATCGTGCGTTGACGGTTCGATATGGGAATCGACCGAGCGTTCCCAACGAGCTGCGTTGATTCAAGAAAGTGAGACCATGAAAGACATCCTCGAAGTACGTGGAAAGCAGGCTCGGGAAATTCTAGGCCTGCTCAAACAGGTGGCGACCGGTGAGGGGACCCTGCAACTTCATCCGATCCACGAAGAGACGCTCGTCGCAATGGCACATCATCTCTTTCATATCGAGGACTATTCCGCGAAGAGCGATGGAATGCCGCTGGCGGAGGCCTTGACTGCCTTGCCAACCAGAAGCCTTCAGGAAGGCGTAATGAACATGGCGGGCATCCTTCCGTTTCTTGAAGAGGAGGGTGAGGATGAGAGAATCGACGCGGTTGGACGCCTGGGGGAAGCCATGGGGTTCGACAGGAAATTCACCAAACGCCTGCATCAGCTTTCACACGAAGCAGTCATGGGATTCGCTCTCTGCTTGAACCGGCCATTGTCACTGGAGGTGGGAAGCCCCCTCTGGAAGGGCGTCATGAGGCTGGGACGCAGCGTCCTCCATGTCGATGGAGATCGGAAGACGCTGGCGAGATACGAAAGCTACCGGGACATCGCACCCGACACGCTCGGCGGGACGTTGATCTCCTACTACGAGGACAACGACTTCCCGCTGCCCGGCACGCCCGGAGCGTTCTTCTCCAATTCACTCTGGACGCACGACATCCACCATGTTCTCGCGGGATATCCCACCACGCCACTCGGTGAGACCTGCATCATCGCCTTCGACGGAGCCATGATGAAGTTGGACATGGGCAAGGCGCTCATCGGGTACACCGCACAATTCCAGGTGGGTCTCCAGTTCGACAAGGGACTGCGAACCTGGAAGAACCAGTTCAAGCCGGAGGTCGTGATGCGCGCCTTCGAACGGGGTGGCCGGTGCACTGTCGACTACCTCAGAATGGATTTCGAATTCGGAGACCATTTCCTGAGGCCGCTCGCAGAGGTCCGGGAGGAATTTGGAATCGATCCGGAAGGTGCCATCATCATGGGGCCTGAGGACTCCTGGTGCGGAGAGTACGGCATCGTCGGCATGCGCAGCAGTCCGGATCTGATCGAACGAAAACAGTCGATGCTGGAAAGAATCCTCAAGGGGCACAACACCAAGGACTGACTTGACGCCACCATCGCCACTCCATCGAATCATCTACCACGAAAAAAGGGAGAAGCCCCCATGGAGGGGCTTCTCCCTGTGTCATTTCAGGAGTCGGTTCGATGGTCGATCAATATCGATAGTGATCGGGCTTGAACGGACCGGTGACGGGAACGTTGATGTATTCCGCCTGGTCGTTGCTGAGCGTCGTCATCTGCACGCCGAGTTGATCGAGGTGAAGTCTCGCGACCTTCTCGTCGAGGTGCTTCGGAAGGGTCACGACGCTGTCGACGTCGTAGGACTCCGAGTTCTGGTGGAGCTCGATCTGGGCGATCACCTGGTTGGTGAACGACGCGCTCATCACGAAGCTGGGGTGTCCGGTCGCGCAACCGAGGTTGAGGAGTCGACCTTCGGCGAGCACGATGATCGAGCGACCGTTGGGAAGCGCCCATTCATCGACCTGAGGCTTGATGATGGTGCGCACGGCGCCTTCCATCGACTCGAGCCCGGCCATGTCGATCTCGTTGTCGAAGTGACCGATGTTGCCGATGATCGCCTTGTCCTTCATGCGGGTCATCTGCTCGGCGGTGATGATGTTGAAGTTACCGGTTGCGGTGATGATCAGATCGGCGGTATCGAGGACGTCGTCGAGACGAACAACGTCGATGCCTTCCATGGCGGCCTGCAACGCACAGATGGGGTCGACTTCGGTGACCTTGACCTTGCAGCCCTGGCCACGAAGACTCTGAACGCATCCCTTGCCGACGTCGCCGTATCCGCAGACGATTGCAGTCTTGCCGGAGAGCATCACGTCGGTGGCTCGCATGACACCGTCCACGAGCGAATGACGGCAGCCGTAGAGGTTGTCGAACTTGCTCTTGGTGACGGAGTCATTGACGTTGATTGCGGGGAAGAGAAGCTCTCCGGATTCGGCCATCTGGTAGAGACGATGGACGCCGGTGGTGGTTTCTTCGGTGACACCCTTGATCTGGGGCGCGGTCTTCGTCCAGCATCCGGGAAGGAGTTCCTGAAGATCGGAGAGAGCCTCGAGGACGACCTTGAATTCCGCGTTGTCGGTGGTGGATGAATCGGGAACGGAACCGGCGGCTTCGAACTGAACGCCCTTGTGGACCATCATCGTCGCGTCGCCACCATCATCGAGAATGAGGTTGGGACCCTGCCCGTCGGGCCAGTTGAGCGCCTGGAAGGTGCACCACCAGTACTCTTCGAGGGTCTCACCCTTCCAGGCGAAGACGGGAACACCTGAAGGATTGTCGGGCGTTCCGTTGGGTCCCACAGCGACCGCTGCGGCAGCATGATCCTGAGTGGAGAAGATGTTGCAACTCGCCCAACGCACCTCGGCACCAAGATCCACGAGCGTCTCGATCAGAACGGCGGTCTGAATCGTCATGTGGAGCGAACCGGTGATTCGAGCACCAGCCAGAGGATTCTTGCCTGCATGTTCCTTGCGCAGGGCCATGAGGCCGGGCATTTCGTGCTCCGCAAGTTCGATTTCCTTGCGTCCGAACTTCACGGTCTCAGGGGAAAGATCGCTGACCTTGTAGGGAAGAGACGTGATGAGGGGGAGCGAAGTGCTCATGAATGTGTTCGTTTCTGTGGCAGGCAAGAGGATTTCCTTCTTCAAACTGTGAATCGAAACACGAACATGATGGAGCGCGTTTCGGAAGTGACTGGGTGCGCCGAAACAGTTATCGGCCGTCATCCATCCGATCATCCGGATATATGGATGAGTATACCCCCCCCTCACTGTGTAAGGCAAGTCGGTACCCTACTCTTTAGGGATTGTTCGCTACTCTCGAATCGCGAGATAACACTCCACTGAGCAAGGATTCTGATGCGAAAACCCCTCTTGAATCTGTCTGCAGGCCTTTTTCTGGTGATGGGCATGGTCCATTCCGGATGCGCACCCAAGGTGGAATCCAACACCAAGGCTTCGCCGGAGCCAATGATCCCCGCAAGCGCCTGCGCACTCTCGGACGAACCACTCTCGGGCCAGACGTCGATTCGTACGTTCGCAGGCGAGCAGATCTTCTTTCACAGTGAAGCCCAGGCGGCGGCATTTGACGAGATGCCCGGAGGTGCCAAGCGTGTGATCGCCGGGCGACAACTCCTACAACGGCGGGGCGTGATGAACGAATTCTGCCCGCTTTCGCAGGAACCACTCCCGCTCGACGCACGAGTCGTCGAATACAGGTCGGTTCTGATCGGATTCCTCGATCAGAAACATCTCGATCAGTTCAATGCGCTCCCGGATGATGTCACGGTGCGCATCTGTGCGAGGTATCTGCTGGAGGCCGAGGGCGTGGTGAACGACCGATGCCCGATCACGGACGAGTTGCTGCTTCCGGGCGCCCCGGTGCTCGAGGACACGCGTTACAAGATCGCTTTCTCGAACACGGATGCGCTCGCGAGCTTCAATGAGATGACTCGTGCGGAAAGAAATGAACTAACGGCCAGAATCATTCTTCCCGATCGAGGGGTGATCAACGTCATCTGCCCGATCACGGACAGACCGATCAGACTGGATTCCCCTATCATCAGCGTCGAAGGT